>Ga0065704_10070312_pt1 | contig 34844 bp, 32 predicted proteins | sample SwiRhicommuniRL2_FD_59091 | JGI IMG/M metagenome (GOLD analysis project Ga0065704, IMG submission 59091) | Switchgrass rhizosphere bacterial communities from Rose Lake, Michigan, USA - RL2 v2 (version 2) | ecosystem: Host-associated > Plants > Roots > Rhizosphere > Soil | place: East Lansing, MI | reverse complement strand
GTGAGTAGTAGCTCAGCTGATTGATCATCGTGATGACGTTGATCTTCGGGTCATCGAAGGCGCCGTTTTTCTTGCCGCCGTTGGTCCTGATGCTGCTGGCGGTGCTGAACTTCAGGTAGGTCTGGTGAGTCAGCCCGGGTGGCCCCGCAAACCCGTCGTAGAAGCTGGTGCCGCCCAGGTTGATACCGCTGGGTTGGCTTACGGAAGGTGGAGGAGGGCCGTCGGCTGCATGGGCGGCAAATGACGCGAAGCTGAGTGCCAGGCACGCTGGCAGGGATTTGGTCAGGCTCATTGAAGTGGCTCTATTCTTGGAATTGTGAGCGGGGGAATGTCCCCTGGCACTTCGACTTTAAGTCCCGGTGTTGGGTGATGCTTGAGCGCAACGGCCAGAGTTGACTGGGAGCGCCATGAACCCGGAGAAACGCGAGCGAACTGCTCAGCCGCCAGCGCCAACGGCGCGCCAGGCGGCCTCGGCCAGTTGCTGCCGGTAGAGTTCAGGGCTGCGTTTGACTCGGGCCGAGAGCCAGGCGCGGCAATAGCTCTCCGCTGAACCGATGATCAGTGACGGGATCAGTTCAAAAGGCAGGTCCTGCAAATCCTGCTGGTGGGCAGGGTCGCTGAACCATTGCTTGAGCGCGGCGTTCCTGGCGACATTCGCCTCGGCGAGCCGCTCGTTGAAGCTGCTGCGTGCGACCGCAAAGCGAGCCTGGTACTGGAACCGCGCCCAATCGGGTTGGCTGACCACCCAATCCACGTAGCTGAACACCAAGGCGTGGACCCATTCCCTGGTTGACGTGACAGCGCCGAGGTAGCTGTCCCTGAGCCGTGCCTGGTCATCCAGGGCGGTCATGTACAACGCCGCGACCAAGCCTTCCTTGTTATCGAAATGGTGATAGATCGCTCCCACGCTCATCTGGCTTTCGGCCCGGATGATGTCGATGGTGGTCGCTTCTATGCCCTGTTGGTTAAACAGCGCCAGGGCACATCGGAGAATGTGCCGCTTGGACTCGGCACGGCGCCCTGGGTAGCAACGCTCGAGGAGATCGACAGGTTCCATTTTTCGGCCCAGGCAAAAAGGGGCCATGGTAATTGAAACGACGGCCAGGCACGAGCGATTGACAGGGCGGACATTTACAGAATATTGTTCTGTAACAGAGCAATATTCTGTAATGGAATGATGTTCTGTCCGTGACTTCAATCCACCTGACCAGAGATCCCCCATGAGCCAGACTCTCAGCATGTACCAAAGCGTTGGCCCGTCCGCTTTCAGCAATATGGCCTGCCAGATGGCACCGTATTTCGGCACCATCAACCCGGAAATTTCTGTGTTGACCCCCGGTCGCGGTGAAGTGAAGGTGCCGTTTCGCAAGGAAATCACCAATCACCTGGCGTCCGTTCACGCGATCGCGTTGTGCAACGCGGCAGAACTGGCGGGCGGGATGATGACCGAGGTGTCCATCCCCAGCGGCGCGCGCTGGATTCCCAAAGGCATGACCGTCGAGTACTTGGCCAAGGCCAAGACCTCCATCCATGCGATTGCCGACGGTAGCGAAATCGACTGGCAGACTTCGGGCGACAAGATTGTCCCGGTCGAGATCTTCGACGAGGCTGGGGTGAAGGTCTTCACGGCGCGCATCACCATGAATGTGAAAATCGGCTAGGTCGCCAGGCCCATCAAACGTCGACTGTCTCCGCCAGATGCGCCATCAGCCACTGGCGGAAGAGGTTGACGCTTTGTCTGTTTGGGGCCCGGCCTTGAGGTTCCAGCAGGCAGAACTGCGCATCGGTGCGCAGGATGGCTTGCGTCGGCCGCACCAGGTTGCCGGTTTGCAAGTGATTGCTGAGCAGGCCCGACCAGGCCAAGGCAATCCCCTGGCCAGCCAGCGCCGACTGGATCAACATGGAGTAGCTGTTGATATTGATGCGCCGTCGAGGTTCTGGCGCCTGGTAACCAAGGCGTTGGAACCATTCCTTCCAGCCAATCCAGTCGCGGTGCTGGTCTTCCAGCCATAACCAGGTGCATCCGCCCAACTGCTTCAGCGTCTCGATCCCTGGATGCTGCGCCAGATAGGCAGGGCTGCATACCGGGAAAATCTCTTCGTTGAATAACGGCGTGACTTTCATGTTTTTCGGCGGTGTGCTGCAGTAATACAGCGCCAGGTCACAGTCCAGCCGGGAAAAATCACTGACTTGATCCGTCGCGATGATGCGCAGGTCAATCTCTTCATTCTGGCGCTGGAACTCCGACACGAGCGGCAGCAGCCACAATGAGGCCATCGCCGTACTGGTGACGACAGTGACCTGCTGCGCGCCTTGCCAATGGCGTATTCCCGCCGTGGCCTGGGCGATCTGTTGCAGCGTATCGCGCACGCTTTCGTAATACTGGCTGCCGGTGGCGGTGAGGTTGATTTCGCGGGTCGTGCGGGTGAACAGCGCCGTGCCCAGGTAGTCTTCGAGCAAGCGCACCTGGCGGCTGATTGCGCCTTGGGTGACGTTCAGTTCGCGTGCCGCCACGGTGAAGCTCAAGTGGCGGGCGGCGGCCTCGAATGCCACCAGGCTGTTGAGGGGCGGCAAGGGTTGCAGTTTCATCAGGCTGGGCCACTGTCTTATTAGGGTAAGCGCACGGAGATTGTGCAGAAGCCAGTGTGCAGTGACTACCTTATTCGCGATGCAAGGCTAAAGATCAAGGACCAGGTCAGAAGTGGGCTTGCTGCAGCACAGCAAACGCAGGCCTTTGTCGATTTCCCGTTGCCGGATACCGCCGTTGTGATTCATCTCGACCGTACCCTGTAGCAGGGCGGTCTTGCAGGTGCCGCAAACGCCCTGGCTGCAGGAGGAGGGCACGATTGCCCCGGCCTTTTTTGCGGCGCTCAGCACGGTCTGATTGCCCGGCATGCTGAACGTCTTCCCCGAGCGCGACAAGGTTACCGTGAACACCTCCTGCTGATCGAGGGAAGGGGCTTGCTCGAGCAACGGTTCCTCGTTCAGTGCGCTGATGTCGAAGCTTTCCTGATGATAGTGGGCGAAATCGAACGCCGCTTCCCTGAGCAGCGACTTGACCGCTTCCATGTAGCCCTGGGGACCACAGGTAAAGATTTCCCGTTCCTTGTAGTCCGGCACTTGCTGGCTCAGCAACGGCAAATCGAGCCGGCCTATCGGTTGCTGCCATTGAGCGGTGTCGCCAAGTCCTTCGCACACACTGATGACCCGCAGTCCCGGCATGGCGGCCTGCATGCGCGTCAATTCTGCGTGGAAGATGATATCGGCAGGAGTACGCGCGCTGTGTACGAAGACAATGTCGAGGTTGCCGGCCATGTCGCAGGCGGCCCGGGTCATCGACATCAGGGGCGTTACACCCGAGCCGGCCGACAGGTACAACAACTTGGTCGCAGGATGGCCGACCGGTGTAAAGCTGCCCGCCGGACCGGACGCCTTCAGGCTGTCGCCGGGCTTGAGGTGGTCATGCAGCCAGTTCGATACCGCGCCCCCCGGCACACGTTTGACGGTAATGGAAAACGCAAAGGGCCGGGTCGGGGAGGACGACAGGGTGTAGCAGCGGAAGAGGGTCTGCCCGCCAATGACCGGTGAGATCGTGATGAATTGACCGGGTTCGAAACTCAGTGCGCTGAAGTCCGCACAACGAAAAATGAAGGTTTTTACGTCATGGGTTTCCTGGCGCACAGCGCAGCATTGCAGGGTTTTCTGTTCCCCGCTGTGCCATTGCGAGCCGAACGTGCCCCAGGTGGTCGGATCGGTAAAGCGCTGGACCGCGCTGGTGTTTCCAGGACACGTCAGGTTTTCGTAAGTCGTCATGTTCATTCCTCACACGCCGTGGGCGGCCAGACGCGCCGCGTACCAGCGCGAGAACTGGTCGACATAGGTTTCGGTAAAGGCCGAGAACGGCCCGGGCGTGTAGGCGGGATCCTGGGTGCCGCTGTGGGTGATGCCGACGAGGCTGGCGTCTTGCAGGTTGGTCGCCGCCCAGACTTCGGTCAGCTTATCCACCTGGTAGTCGACGCCTTCGACGGCATCGGCATGAACCAGCCATTTGGTGCGCACCAGGGTTTTATCGGGTGCCAGCGGGATGATGTAGGAGACTACGGCGTGATCGCTCATGACATGGGTCCAGGAGTTGTGCGTCCAAAGATGCACGTCGCCCAAGTCGCGGCGGGTGAGGTCGCCAAACAGCCGGGTGCACGCCACGCGGGTGTCCAGGGTCTGGGATTCGCCGTTGCCGGCAATGGCCAGTCGCTGCGAGCGGAATTGGGTCACGGCGTCTTCACCCAGGTGTTCGACGGCATCGCAGATATAGCCTTCGCGCTCCCAGTTGGCCTTGGTGTCGGCATTGCGGCGGTGATATTCGGCCAGTGCCTGAAGTGAATCCTCGCCCAGCCCATCGGTGCAGAAACCGAAATCTTCGGGCAGGAAAGAAGCGGTCAATTCCGGGTGGGTGGCGGCGCAGTGATAACACTCGCGGTTATTCTCGATCACTAGTTTCCAATTGCCGTTCTCGATGATTTCCGATTCGTAGGCGATCTTTGAGTGGGCGATGTCGTATTGGGCGAAACGCGGCGTCATGACCTGGTCAAGGTACAGGATGTCTTCTGGTGGTTCGTCGCCGAGGCAGACGAAGACATGGGTGCCGATGACCCGGGTGTGCACAGGGATCAGGCTTTTGCATTTAGGGTCGAAGTCCTTGCCCATGTGTGCCGCATGTTTCAGGCTGCCATCCAGGTCGTAGCTCCACTGGTGGTAGGGGCAGACCAGCATGCCCACCGTCGACTTGCCGGCCTGTTTCAGGCGAGCCCCGCGGTGACGGCAGACATTGCGAAACGCTTGCACGTGCTCGTCATCGTCGCGTACCAGGAGGATGGAGGATTTGCCAATATCAAGGGTCGAGACATCACCGGGTTCGGGGACATCGCTGGTGACGCCCACCAGAATCCAATGTTTGGTGAAGAAGACCTCGACATCGGTTTCAAAAATATCCTGGCGACCAAACAAACCGCCTGGCATGCCATGGCCGGGCGTGCGGTCGGCCAGGAGTTCACGATGGGTCTTCACGGCATTGATTGTCATTATAGGTCTCGCTCACATTCAAATTGATCAGGCGGCGAGTACAGTTTGGAAAGGTGGAATAAGACCGTCAACGCGCTTTATTTTCACGCTCGCATAACTTTGCGTTATGCCTGAAAGTTGACTTTAACTTGTTGATTATCAGTGAGTTAGATAACTGTCATCGCGCAACCAATCGACCAGTGCCTGGGTAATGGGCTCAAGTTTTCGACCGCTCGGAATCACCAGGTAATAAGCGTCTTTTGGCTTGACCACGTAGGGCGTGATTCTGATCAGTTCGCCACTGTTGAGACGGTGCGCGATCAGCCGACTCCATCCCAGTGCAATGCCGTGGCCTTGAATGGCCGCCTGGATCGCATCGTTGTAGGAACTGCAGCGAAATGAATAATTGAGCTTGGGGCGCATATCGCCCAGTTCCCGGCACCAACGGTTCCAGGTCATCCAGCCTTCAAGGGTGGAATCTGAGTCAATCAGCGCCGTGTCCAGAAAATCGGTAATGGATGAAGGTGCCGGGTTGGCGGCGAGCCAGGCCGGCGAGCAAACGGGAAACACTTCTTCATCGAACAGGAAGACCGAGCTGCCATCCTCCCATTTTCCATTACCGAAACGGATGGCCAGGTCGACGTCATCCCGATAAGAACTTGGCGAGACCTGCTGCGTCATCAGGCGCAATTTCAACTTCGGTTGCAGGGTGCGCAGAGCGATCAATCTGGGGAGTATTCTCAAGTGAGAGAACGCCTCCGTGCAGGCGATGGTGATCTCCTGCTCACCAATGCCCTCGGCAATTTTGTCGAAGACACTGGCCATGCGATGAATGGACTCAGCGACGACCAGATGCAGGATATAGCCTTCGTGAGTCAGCTTGATCGCCCGATGAAGCCGATGGAACAGCTTGGTCCCCAGGGTATCTTCCAACAACCGGATTTGTTTGCTGACGGCCGCCTGGGTCACGCCCAGCTCTTGGGCGGCCAGGGTGAAACTGGCCAATCGCGCCACGGCTTCGAATTCCAGCAACGCCGTCATCGACGGTATCAACCGCCGATAGCCCTTGACCTTTTTATCGATATCGCTGGGTTGCATAGGTGCGTTCCGACGTCGTTGCCTGGTGAATCAAGCCACCGAAGATTCTCTTGCGGGTTCAGAAGGCGCGGGCTGTGACAGGTTATGTCCCAGCAGTGCCCGATACAGTTCACCGTCGCCCAATATGCCCAGGACAGTACCGGCCTCGTTCTGCACGATCAGTGGATGGCCCGTTTCATAGCGAATCTGCAGGGCGTCGCGCATGGTAGTCGTCGACGGTACGCAAGTGGGCTGTCGAGCCAGGGTCTCGATTGGCTGGGGCGGATTCCATGGTTGGACGTGCGCTGTCGTAGCGCCTTTTCGAAGGCTGGTCAAATGACCCTGCGGGTTCACCACCATCCACAGGTTTTGAGCTGTATCCAGGCAATATTCGTCGCGGACGAAAATGCACTGGTCCAGCGGGGTCATCAAACTTTTCGCACACAGCACATTCAACGGGTTGGTGTGGGCGACGAAGTTACGCACGTAGTCGTCAGCCGGGTTCAGCACGATCTCCTCGGGTTTGCTGTACTGGATGATTTTGCCGTCTTTCATGATGGCGATGCGCGTGCCCAGCTTCAGGGCTTCGTCCAGGTCATGGCTGACGAATACGATGGTCTTGTGCAGCTTGCGCTGCAGATCGAGCAACTCATCTTGCAGGCCTTGGCGGATCAACGGGTCGAGGGCGGAGAAGGGTTCGTCCATCAGCAGGATGTCGGCGTCCATCGCCAGGGCGCGGGCCAGGCCGACCCGTTGCTGCATGCCACCGGACAACTCGTCGGGCTTCTTGTTGCGCCATTGGGTCAGGCCCACCAGCTCCAGCTTCTCATCCACCAGCTTGCGGAGTTCTCTCTCAGGACGGCCCTGCATTTCCAGGCCGAAGCTGATGTTCTCGCGCACGGTCAACCAGGGCATCAGGGCGAACTTCTGGAACACCATGGCGATGCGCTGGGTGCGCATCATCTTCAGTTCGGCGGGGGTACAGGAGGCGATGTCGATCTGCCGGCCTTCATGTTCGACGAACAGCTTGCCGCGGCTGACGGTGTTCAAACCATTGATGCAGCGCAACAGGCTGGATTTACCGGAGCCGGACAGGCCCATGAGCACACAGATCTCGCCTTTGTTGATCTCCAGGTTGGCTTTCTCCACGCCAACGATCAAACCGGTTTTCTGAAGAATCTCCGGGCGGGAAAAACCTTTGTCGAGTAGATCCAGGGCGGGCTTCGGACGGGCAGAGAAGATGACGTCAACGTCTTCAAAACGGATGATGCTCATGCGTCACCTCTTTTCACGGCTTCACGTTGTTTGCAGATTCGGTCGAGGATGATGGCCAGCAGCACGATCGCCAGGCCGGCTTCAAAACCCATCGAGATATCGGCGGTATTAAGTGCGTTGACCACGGGTTTGCCCAGGCCATCGGCGCCCACCAGTGCGGCGATCACCACCATCGACAACGACAGCATGATGCACTGGGTGATGCCGGCCGCGATGCTCGGCATCGCATGGGGCAGTTCAATGCGCGACAGGAGCTGGCGACGGGAGCAGCCGAAGGCTTTGCCAGCGTCCATCAGTTCGTCCGGTACGTCGCGGATGCCCAGGTAGGTCAGGCGGATGGGCGCGGCAATCGCGAACACCACCGTGGAAATCAGGCCTGGGACTACCCCCAGGCCGAAAAGTGTCAGGGTCGGGATCAGGTACACGAAGGTGGGCACGGTCTGCATCAGGTCGAGCACCGGCCGCAAGGCTGCATAGAACCATGGTCGATGGGCTGCAACGATGCCCAACGGTACACCGATGACCACGCAGACAAGTGTGGCGAAGGTCACTTGGGCGAGGGTCTCCATGGTCTCCTGCCAGTAACCGAGATTGAATATCAGCAGGAAGGAGAGGGTGACAAAGAGGGTGAGACTGGCCTTGCGTTGGATGTAATAGGCAAGCAGCGCAAATACAGCGATCAACGCCAAGGGGTTGAACCAGAGGAGTGCGCTGGTAAACGCGGAGATGACGCCCGACAGCGACAGCGATATGGCGTCGAAAACTCCAGCACCATGTTGTGTCAACCATTCGACATACCGGGCGATATGTTCACCCAGTGGAAGCTTTTCTTGTGTAATCCACATATCACTAATCCGGCTGATGGAAAGAAACAGCACGCCAGCAACCGCCCGGGCGCAGCTCCGTGTGCCAGGTTCCAGGCAACACAAAACGACTGCGCGAGGCGTCGCGTGAGCAGTTATCGAAGTTTGGGCAGGGGATGAGTAACGGAAGACGCGTGTATCAAAGCCAGTCGCCCCGGCATTCTTTGGCCGGGTGTCGAGTGTCCTTCAGAGGTGTGCACTGCAAGATTCATGATGGCGGCTCGTTGTTGTTTTGGTTTGGAGTCCGTTGCCTGTGGAAGATAGTTATCCAAGTGCCTTTTGCTGACAAACCATTTTATGTCAGTGTCTCATGAGTTTTGATCATTAATTGTTCACCACTTCTCGGGCGAAAAAGTCAATCAAATGTACTCAGGTGTACATTCGACGGTCATCCGAGTACATTCACGTTACGCATTATTTTAAAGAAGGTAAGCAAAGATGCCCCAGGTAGGGAAGGCACGCGGCAAGGCCCAGGACGCAGGCTGGCGGGGCTCGCCGGAGGGCTGGCTGGAAGCGGCCTACGAGGCCCTGAAGGAATCGGGCATCGATGCTGTTCGAGTCATGCCGCTGGCCAAGCGCCTGGGCTTGTCACGCACCAGCTTCTACTGGTTCTTCGAGGATCGCGAGCAACTGCTGGCGGCGTTGCTGTCGCGTTGGCGAGAGACCAATACGGGGGGCTTGATCCGGCAATGTGAAAGCTATGCCGAAAGCATCTCCGAGGCGATCCTGAATGTGTTCGAGTGCTGGCTCAACCCACAATTGTTCGACTCGCAGTTCGAGTTTGCCGTGCGCAGCTGGGCGCTGCAGTCCGCTGAAGTGGCCCAGGAGGTCGCTGCGGTAGACGAGCAGCGAATGAACGCCCTGGCGAACATGTTCAAGCGCTTTGGTTATGACAGCCAGGGAGCTGATACCCGGGCCCGAACGATTTATCTGACTCAAATCGGCTATATCACCATGAATACGAGTGAGCTGATCACCGTGCGTTTCCAGCGCATCCCTCATTACGTGAGCATCTTCACCGGCAAAGTCCCCAAGCAGCGTGAGCTGGATCGTTTCTATGGGAAGTTCGGCTATGCCGAAAAAGAGCCCGGGGTCTTTGTTCCGTTGACGGACACTTTCGAAGGCAACGGCGATGACCAATGAGACCGTGGGGATCATTGGCGGAACCGGCTGGTTGGGCGGCGCGATTGCCAAGGCCGTCCTGGCAAAGGGACTGGTGCCGGCGGGAAATCTGATCATCTCCAATCGTTCGGGAAACCACCCGTTGGTCCAACAAGGTGCCAGTCTGGTCACGAACAACCAGGACCTGGTGGATCGCAGCGTCGTCGTGATCATCGCGGTTCGCCCCGAGCAGTTCGCCAGCTTGAACATCAATGCGACGGGCAAAACCGTGATCTCCTTGATGGCCGGCATCACGGCACAGGCAATTGCTACACAGACCATGGCGTCGGCAGTCGTACGGGCGATGCCCAATGCGGCGGTGGAAATCGAGCAGTCCTTTACGCCCTGGTATTGTTCGGGCGGGGTAGAGGCGACGACGAAAATCCTGGTGCAGCGCTTGTTTGAGTGTGTGGGCACCGCTGCTGAAGTCCAGGAAGAAGACTTCATCGATTACCTCTCTGCACTCTCAGGCACCGGCCCGGCCTTTCCGGCCTTGTTGATGACGGCGCTGGCCAATCAGGCGATGCTGGCCGGTATACCTGGTGATATCGCGCAGCTTGCCGCGAAAAACGTCGTGGTCCACAGCAGCCAGCTGCTGGCCAACCGTGATGCCCAGCAGATGATCGACGCCTTGGTGGCCTACCGCGGTGTAACGGCCGCCGCCTTGCAGGCGATGACCCAGGGGTATTTCGAAGAGCAGATTGGAAGGGCGCTGCAAGCAGGTGCCGCGGTGGCCCGCACGGGGCTTCAAGCCTGATAAAACGATCGGGGTCGGGTAACGGCCACCACCGCATCGCGAGCAGGCTCGCTCCCACATTCGATCTTCAGCGGACACAACATACATGCCCAACACAAACCCTTTGTGGGAGCGGGCTTGCTCGCGAAGAGGCCAGCACATCCAACATATTCATTGACTGTGACACCGCTTTCGCGAGCAACCCCACCCCCAGATAAAAAACGGCACTCCTCCAAAAAACGAAAGGCGCCGTTTTCCTCAAGCCAACCTCAAATCCTATTCAGCCTTGAAGCAATACACCGCCAGCTTGTTCCCATCCAGATCCCGAGCATAAGCCGCATAGGCATTGTCCGCCCAGCCACGCGGGCCTGGCAGGCCTTCACATACGCCACCGTTCGCCAATGCAGCCGTATGGAACGCCAGAACCGCAGCACGGTTCGGTGCCTCGAAGCTCACCGTAACACCGTTACCAATGGTCGCCGGACTGCCATTGGCCGGGTTGAGTACAAAGAATGAAGGCTTATCGACGCCCCAGATGGAACCGGCCTCGTTGAGATCGGCAACACGCTTGAGGCCGATCTCTTTCAAGGTGGCATCATAAAACGCACGTGCTTTTGCCAGGTTGTTGGTGCCGACGGTGACATGGGTAAAAACAGACATCTTGGTTTCCTTTCTATGGGTAGTTGGACGATCGACCGGCGCTCAGAAATGAATGACGGTGCGAATGCTTTGCCCGCTGTGCATCAACTCGAAGGCGTCGTTGATCTTGTCCAGGGGCATGTTGTGGGTGATGAAGGTTTCCAGCGGGATTTCCCCGCGGCTGGCCTTCTCTACATAACTGGGAAGCTCGGTGCGGCCCTTCACGCCGCCGAAGGCGCTGCCGCGCCATACGCGACCGGTGACAAGCTGGAACGGGCGGGTGCTGATTTCCTGGCCGGCACCGGCCACACCGATGATGATCGACTCGCCCCAACCCTTGTGGCAGCACTCCAGCGCCGCGCGCATCAGTTGCACATTGCCGACGCATTCGAAGGAGTAATCCACGCCACCGTCGGTGAGTTCGACGATGACGTCCTGGATGGGGCGGTCATCGTCCTTGGGGTTGATGAAGTCCGTTGCGCCCAATGACAGGGCAACGTCGCGCTTGGCTGGGTTGATATCGATGGCCAGAATGCGTCCGGCATTGGCCATCTTTGCACCGATGATCGCGGCCAGGCCGATACCGCCCAACCCGAAGATCGCCACGCTGGCACCGGCTTCGACTTTTGCCGTGTTGAGTACCGCGCCAATCCCCGTGGTCACCCCGCAGCCGAGCAGGCAAACCTGATCCAGCGGCGCGTCTTTTGAAATCTTCGCCAGGGAAATTTCCGGCAGCACCGTGTATTCGGAAAAAGTCGAGCAGCCCATGTAATGGAACAGCGGTTGGCCTTCATAGGAAAAACGCGAGGTGCCATCGGGCATCAAGCCTTTGCCCTGGGTGGCCCTGACGGCCTGGCAGAGGTTGGTCTTGCCGGATAGGCAGAATTTGCACTGCCGACATTCAGCGGTGTAGAGCGGGATCACATGGTCGCCGACTTGCAGCGACGTCACGCCTTCGCCGATGGACTCGACGACACCACCACCTTCATGCCCCAGCACCGTGGGGAAAATGCCTTCGGGATCGCTGCCCGAAAGGGTGAAAGCGTCGGTATGGCAAACGCCAGTGGCGATGATGCGAACCCGGACTTCACCGGCCTTGGGCGGCGCCACATCGATGGTGACCAACCGCAACGGTTCATTGGGCGCGAATGCGACCGCAGCCCTTGATTTCAAGGTCTGTGCTGACATGGAAGAGCCTCGTGTCGAATAGGAAAAATGGCCCCTGATCCAGGATCAGGGGCATGACTTCAGATGTCCTTGACCAGTCGCAGCGCATCGTAGATGGCCGCGTGGGTATTGCGCGCCGACACCGCGTCGCCGATCCGGAACAACTGGAAACGGCCCTGCGGGTTGGTCACGATATTCTGGGTTTTGCCGGCGATCAGATCGTGTTGTTCCACCGCGCCGTTATTACTCGAATGCGAGCGCAGTTCGAAGTACAAATCGTCCAGGGGCAGGGTGCCGTGGTTGACCACCACCTGATCGACCACGCGCTGCTTGTGCACCTGGCCGTAATCGCTGCCGAAGTTGGCCACCAACTGACCGTCGCGCTTCTCCACGGAGTCGACCCGATAGGTGACCGTGAAGGTGACGTTCAGGTCTTGCAGGCTGCGCATGTAAGGCACCAGGTTCATCGCCATCACCTCCGGCGCAAACGACCGGTCCGGCGTGACGATCTCCAGTTTTGCACCGCTGTTGGCGATGACCTCGGCCGCCTGCAACGCCGCATGGTCGCCGGCGTCGTCGAAGATCAGCACGTTCTGGCCGGGCTTGACGTCGCCGGAAATGATGTCCCAGGTCGACACCACCAGTTCATTGCCGTGCTTGAGCACCTCGGTATGGGGCAAACCGCCGGTGGCGACGATCACCACGTCCGGCGCCTCGGCCATGACGGTCTCGGCTTCGGCCCAGGTGTTGAAATGGAACTTCACGCCCAGCCGTTCGCATTGCGCCATGCGCCAGTCGATGATGCTGATCATTTCGCGGCGACGCTCGCTCTGGGCAGTCAGGCGGATCTGCCCACCGGGCTGATCCGCCACTTCGAACACCGTGACGTCGTGGCCACGTTCGCCGGCCACCCGTGCCGCCTCCAGGCCCGCCGGGCCGGTGCCGATCACCACCACCTTGCGCTTGACAGCCGCCTTGGGGATTTCGTGGGGCATGCTGGTTTCGCGGCCAGTGGCGGCGTTGTGGATGCAATACGCAGCCCCGCCCTGATAGATGCGGTCCAGGCAATAGTTGGCGCCGACGCAGGGACGGATTTCTTCTTCGCGCTTTTCGATGATCTTGCGCACGATGTGCGGGTCGGTCATGTGCGCGCGTGTCATGCCGATCATGTCCACCTTGCCGGAGGCGATGGCGTGTCGCGCCGTGGCGACGTCCGGGATCTTGGCAGCATGGAACGTCGGGAAGCCGGTGGCCGAACGAATCTCGCCGGCGAAATCCAGGTGCGGCGAGTTGCGCATGCCCTGGATCGGAATCACGTCGGTGAGGCCGGCATCGGTATCGATGTGTCCGCGAACGACGTTGAGGAAGTCCACCAGCCCACTGTCCTTGAGCATGTGGGAGATCTGCAGGCCATCGCTGGCACCGAAGCCGCCGGGCAGGTCTTCATCGCCGGTGTAGCGCACCCCGAGCAGGAAATCCTCGCCACAACGCTGGCGAATGCCGCGTAACACATCAAAAGTGAAGCGCATCCGGTTTTCCAGCGAACCACCGTAGGGCCCGTCGAGATCGTTGGTCAGTGGCGACCAGAACTGATCCATGAGGTGCCCGTAGGCCTGCAATTCCAACCCATCGAGACCGGCGGCCTTCATGCGCTCGGCGGCGTCCACGTAATCCTTGATGATCCGGTCGATGTCCCATTCTTCCATCTTTTTCGGGAAGGCCCGGTGGGACGCTTCGCGACGATGGGAAGGCGAGACGACCGGGAGCCAGTCGGCCTTGTCCCAGCGTGTGCGCCGTCCCAGGTGGGTCAGCTGGATCATCACCGCCGCGCCGTGTTCGTGGCATTCGTCGGTCAGGTCCTTCATCCATTTGACCACTTCATCCTTGTACGCCAGCACGTTGTTGAACACCGGCGGGCTGTCCCGGGAAACGGCGGCGGAGCCCGCCGTCATGGTCAGCGCCACACCAGCCTTGGCACGTTCAACGTGGTAGGCGCGGTACAGATCCTTCGGCATGCCGTCGACAGGATAAGCGGGCTCATGGGAGGTGGTCATGATCCGGTTTTTGAGGGTCAGGTGTTTGATCTTATAGGGCTGCAGCAGAGGATCGCTGGACATGGTGTTGCGCTCCGGGAACAGAACATCAGGCTTGGTTTGACATAACGGTATGTCGAATGTTCATGTGTGTCAACGATTGAGACACAGGTGTACATTTTTCTTGCGTGGTGGAAAAACCAGGATTACCATCCAGTCGAAACAGGGGGGATCCGGCGTATCCGGTCGGTCATCCCGCATCGATCCAGAGTGCAAGGGGGCTATGCAAAGAACTATGAAAGTGCTCGTTGCGGTAAAACGCGCCATCGATCCGAATGTGAAAGTCCGGGTGAAAGCCGACGGTTCAGCCGTCGAGCTCAATGGCGTGAAGATGGCCTTGAATCCGTTCTGCGAAATCGCGGTGGAAGAGGCGATTCGCCTCAAGGAGAAGGGGCTGGTATCCGAAGTGGTGGTGGTCTCGGTGGGCACTTCGGCCGCCCAGGAGCAACTGCGCACGGCATTGGCACTCGGCGCGGACCGGGCGCTGCTGGTCGAGACGAGTGAGCTGCTCGAGCCGCTCAACGTCGCCAAGTACCTGAGCAAAGTGATCGATCAGGAAAAGCCGCAACTGATCCTGTTCGGCAAACAGGCGATCGACCAGGAGAACAACCAGGTCGGGCAAATGGTCGCGCAGCTGATTGGCAGCGGTCAGGCCACTTACGCCTCGGCAATCAATCACGTCGACGGGCAATGGGTGGTCGAGCGTGAGGTCGACGGTGGCAGCCAGGTGCTCGCCCTCGCCATGCCGGCCGTGGTGACCTGTGATTTGCGCCTGAACCAACCGCGCTACGCCTCGTTGCCGAACATCATGAAAGCCAAGAAAAAACCGCTTGAAATCATTGCTGCTGACACCTTGGGCGCGAGCGTGAAGGAACACGCTCGATTGTTAGGGGTTGTCCCGCCTGCGGTGCGCAAAGCGGGCATCAACGTCGGTTCGGTGGCCGAGCTGGTGGATAAACTGAAAAACGTTGCGGGGGTGATTTGATGCGCACATTGGTGATCGCCGAGCACAGTGCAGGTGAGCTGACGGCGGGTACGTGGAGTGCCGTGACCGCCGCCATGGCGCTGGGTGCCGAGACGGATTTGCTGGTGATGGGCGGGACGGACGCGTCGGCAGTGGCGCAACAGGCAGCACTGACCCAGGGCCTGGGCCGGGTGCTGCTCGCACAAGGTGCGATGTTCGAAAACGCCCTGGCTGAAAATGCCCAACCGCTGATCACTTCACTGGTGGCCGAGGGGTATACGCACGTCGTTGCCGACGCCAGCAGCATGGGCCGCAATGTGTTGCCGCGGGTCGCGGCCAGCCTGGATGTCGGCATGCTCTCCGACGTCACCCACATCGTTTCGGCGGACACCTTCCAGCGTCCCATTTATGCCGGCAATGCCGTCGCCACGGTGCAGTCCCTTGACCCGATCAAGTTGCTGACCGTTCGTGCCTCGGCGTTCACCCAGGCCTTGTCCCATGAACATCGTTGCGAAGTGGTGGCGGTGGAGGGCGGGCAAAGCACAAGCAACGTGCGTTTCGTGAGCGAACAACTGACGGCCAGTGAAAGGCCCGATTTGTCGAGTGCCCGCGTCGTTGTTTCCGGTGGCCGCGGCATGCAATCCAAGGAACATTTCGCCTTGATCGAGCGTGTGGCCGACAAGCTCGGTGGTGCCGTAGGGGCCTCGCGTGCCGCGGTGGATTCGGGTTTTGCCCCCAATGATTTGCAGGTCGGGCAGACGGGGAAAATCGTCGCGCCAGAGCTATACATCGCTGCGGGTATCAGCGGCGCCATTCAACATTTGGCGGGCATGAGTGGCTCGAAGGTCATTGTTGCGATCAACCAGGACGCCGAGGCGCCGATTGCCCAGGTGGCGGATTACATGTTGGTGGCGGATTTGTTCGAGGCCTTGCCGGCGCTCGAAAAAGCATTGTGAGTGATTACATTCATAAGCTCCGCCAAGTGGCGGAGGAGGGCCGAACGACCTGAATACATGAAGACTTTTCGTATAACTAAAACTTATCCATGCATAACATAAAATCCCTTGAGGGTGTAATGGCACTCTGCTTTTATGAGGGAAGTTAATTCTTCTGCTGCCCTGCCAATAACTATTAATACAGTACGCGGAGATGCACCATGATTACGTTATCCAGTAAAACTTGTATCGGCTGGCTTGCAGGCCTGGCGATGGTCGCCGGTAGCCTGACGGCTCACGCCGAGGAACCCACGCCTATCCGTATTGGATGGGTGAATTGGTCGGATACGGAAATCGCTGTAAAGCTGGCAGATACGGCATTGCGTGACCACTTGAAGCAACCGGTCAAATTGGTACTCGCCGATATCGGCATTCAGTTCCAGGCCCTGGCTAACGGCAATATCGACCTGATTCCGATGGTCTGGCTGCCGAGCACTCACAAGGCGTTCTACGACAAATACCAGGACAAGCTCGAAGACCTCGGCGTGCTGTATGAAGGTCGGATCGGCATGGCCGTGCCAACGTCCATTCCGACCAGCGAGATCGCCAGTGTCGAAGACCTCAACAAGCCTGAAGTACGGGAAAAACTGGGCGGCAAGATCCTGACGTCGGAAGTGGGCAATGGTCAGTACAAGCTGACGGAAAAGGCCATCAAGGAATATAAGCTCGATGGTTACAAGATGGTCGCCTCTTCAGAGTCTGGAATGCTGAGCGAGCTGGATCGCAACATCAAGCGTGACAAATGGTCGTTGATCAACGCCTGGAGTCCCCACTGGATGTTCGCCAAGTGGCCGCTGCGCTACCTGGATGATCCGAAGCAGATTTTCGGTGGTGCTGAGCAAATCCATGCGGTTGCCCGCAAAGGCTTCAGCGCCGAGCATCCTGATGTCGCCCGGTTCTTCGCCAACTTCAAGATCCCCAAGGCTGACCTTGAGAAGTTGATGTCCACCGCCCGTGACAGTTCGGCAGACAAGGTCGTTGCAGAGTACTACGCCGCCAACAAGCCTCGCTTCGAGGCGATGTTCGGCAGTCAGACCGCCTCCGTCACACCGTCCCAGTGATGGCTGCTGCTATTCAATAGTTGAGTTGCAGTCCGATGTCCTGCGTGAAGGGCATCGGATGCATCGAACGAACATTCAGGCGATACCCTTGAAAACCACAGCCTATCGTCGCTTTACCCTGGATGAGGCGGTCGACTGGGTGAAGCATCTCTGTGAATCGAAGGGCTGCTCACCCGCGGTTGCCCTCTCATTGGCTCACGCCACCGTGGCTGCGCAAGCGCGCGGTAACCAGGCCGTGGGGTTTCGCCACCTCGCCGATTACTTGCCGGGCTTTTCTTCCGGACGAATCAATCCACGTGCCGAACCACGCATCTCCCGCGCTGGCGCGATTATCTTCAAGTCCGATGCCCAAGGCGGAATTGCCCAACTGGGTGTCGATCGCTGTTTCGATTCGCTGTGCCATGCCGCGCACGCCAATGGTATGGCAACGCTGAGCCAGTGCAACAGTTTCACCAGCGGTGAACTGGGTGACTACACGTTGCGGTTTGCCCAGGCCGGGCTGATTGCATTGGCGGTCGCAAACGGGCCGGCCCTGGTCGCCGTTCCTGGTGCCAAGGGCAAGACCTACTCGACCAATCCGCTTTCATTTTCCGCGCCCTCAGCCGACGGCATCCCGCTGATGTTCGACCAGGCGTGCAGTGCCGCGGCATTCGTGAATATCGCCCACGCCGCTTCGACGGGCAGCGACATCCCTGACGGTTGGGCGGTGGACCAACAGGGCAACGGCACACGTAATGCCTTGGCGGCGTTGAGCGGTGCGCTGCTGCCTTTTGGCGGACATCGTGGGGCCAATCTGATGCTCATGGTCGAGGTCCTGGCGGCGGGGCTCACGGGTGCCAACTGGTCGTTGGATGCGCCGGCGTTTAACCAGGGAAACCAGACGCCTGGCTGTGGCCTGTTGATCCTGCTCCTGGCGCCGGCCTTCTTTTCAAGCGGGTTTGAACAGCGACTGTCCAGCCAACTGACCCGCCTGACGCAGATGGGCGTCCACAGGCCGGGATGGGAACGGCAACACTTAACGCTCACCGCACAGAATGATGGGATCAGTGTTCCCGTTGACCTGTTGGAACAACTGAGCCGTCTGTAAGCCAGTTCGATAAGTTGCTCGGGAAATGGGATCGAAAACGATGATGAACAGCACTGAAGATCCATCGTGGGACCAGGACATTATCCGTAGTGGGAAGTCGCTCAGGCGTTCGCTCCAGAGCGTCCTGTCGGGCAGCGGTTGCAATGAGGCGCCAGCACATGTCGCGTCTCTGAGCACGGCCCAATGGAATATCAGCAAGACTGCGCAGACTTCAAATGTGCTGCCCCGGTGTTTGGAGCGTCACTTATCCGAGGCGCTTGACGCTGCGCCCAGGACCGATGATGACCTGATATCGATACTGGCTGAGCTGAGCACGCTCTTGCCCCATCTTCCCTGGATAAACCGCCAAGCCCGGGCCAACCAGGACAGCGCTTTTGTGGAGCGCCATCGCCACGGGATGATCGCCGGCCCTGGAGCGCTATTTGAATGTTCCACCTTGACCTTGGGGTTGGCGCTGATGATGCCCAAGACCAGCTACCCCTATCACCAACACCCGCCTGCCGAGTTCTACCTCGTTCTTTCGCCGGGTGACTGGTATCGGGAGGATGTTGGGTGGTGGAGTCCTGGTGCGGGGGGCGTTGTCTTCAATCCGCCTTCTTGTATTCATGCAATGAGATCGACGTGCGTTCCACTTCTTGCTTTATGGGGCTTGATTCATTCAGAGGCTGAGTTATGTCGGTAACAACAATGGGCATCAAATTGGATGGGGAAACGCGTGCCAGGCTGAAATCGGCGGCGGCCAAGTTGGATCGCACCTCACATTGGTTCATGAAGAAGGCGATTTTGAATCTCATTGAAAAGGTGGAAGCTGGGGCCGGCGTTGAAGCCTTTGTAGCGGTCGAGACGCTGGAGAGGGATACGTTGCGCCATAGCATCGCACGACAGCGCGCAAATAAAGGCCTGCGTGACGATACCGCCCTGATGGCATCGGCCAAGGGCGGTGTGCATGGTGCGTGATCATGATGCGCCGCGGCCTCAGCTAGGCATCGCCTTGTGTCTTTTGTCCATGCTGATCTTTGCCAGCCAGGATGGCGTCACCAAACTGCTGGTAAGGGATCTGCCCGTCGCCCAGCTCGTCATGGTGCGCTATTGGGTATTCCTTGCGTTTGCTGTTGGCTATAGCGTTTATCAGGGAAGTTTGCGAACCGCATGTCGAAGCCAGCATCCCTTTCTCCAGATAACTCGTGCCCTGGTTGGGGTGGGTGAAATCGCTTTGTTTGGATTTGGCCTGCGTTATCTTGGCTTGGCTGAGATGCATGCTTTGTATGCGGTTTTCCCGCTGATGACGCTGGCCTTGGCGGGAGCATTGCTGGGGGAGTTCGTCGGCGTGCGTCGATGGATTGCCGCTGCGATAGGTTTCCTGGGCACCTTGGTCATTCTTCGCCCCGGCGGCGGTGTCTTCGAACTCGCAGCGCTGATTCCCTTGATGTCCGCGCTGGGGTTCGCTGTGTTCAATGTGTTGACGCGGCGGATTAGCCGCGACGATTCGTTTGCTACGAACATGCTCTACATGGGTTTTTTCGGCGCAATGGCCGTCACCGTACCCGGCCTTCCCGGATGGGTTGTTCCGAGCCCGATGCAGTGGGTCTTGATGGGAGTGCTTGCTACCACAGGTGTAGTGGCCCAGCTTTTACTCATCCAGGCGCTCAGGTATGCGACGGCGGCCACGCTCCAGCCTTTCAATTACACGCTGCTGGTATTCGCCACGTTCATCGGCCTGTTCGTGTTCGGCGAATTGCCGGACCTATGGACAGTGGTAGGGGCTAGCCTGGTGGTGATCGGTGGCCTGTATGCAGTCAAGGCGAAAGGGTAGGTCAAGCGCCTTGCCAGCGATTTTCCCTACCGTCCAGTCGTCATAAGCAGAGAGCCATCCCTGGCTCTCCCAGGCACTACCGCTTAGAACTTGAAGCGCCCCACCAAACCCTTGAGTTGTCCGGAAATATCCGTCAGACGCCCCGAGCCGGTCTGCGCCGAGTGGGCGAATTCCTCGACCAACTGGGCATCGGCATGGATCTGCGCGATGTGCCGGTTGATGTCTTCGGCCACCTGGTGCTGCTCCTCAGCCGCTGTGGCGATCTGCGTATTCTGGTCGCGAATCGAGTCCACCGAGTGGCGGATCTTGTCGAAGCTGTCGCGGGCCTGTTGGATGCGTTCCACGCTGGTTTGCGACACCTGCAGGCTGCTTTGCATCTGTTGGGTCACTTCCTGGGTGCGCCGTGCGAGGTTGCCCAGCAGGCTGTCGATCTCACCGGTGGAGTCGGCGGTACGCCGTGCCAGCGCCCGGACTTCGTCGGCCACCACGGCGAACCCGCGACCTTGATCGCCGGCCCGTGCAGCTTCGATGGCGGCGTTCAGGGCCAACAGGTTGGTCTGTTCAGCGATCGAGCGGATGGTGTCGAGGATGGTGTTGATGTTCTTGCTGTCCTGTTCCAGCGCCTGCATGGTCTGGGTCGACTTTTGCAGGTCGTCGCTCAGTTTCAGCACGCTGCCGGTGGCTTCGCCGATGTGATGCTGGCCATCGTGTACATCGCGATAGCCTTCGTCCGCACTGGAGGCGGCCTGGCTGCAAGAGCGGGCCACTTCGTTGGCGGTGGCAACCATTTCGTTGAACGCGGTGCTCACCAGCTCCACGGCCTGGCGCTGGCGCCCGGCAGCGTCGTTCATGTTCTGGGCCACGTGGCTGGTATCGGCTGCGGCGGTTTGCAGGTCGGAAGAGGCGCTGCCGATGCGCTGCATCAGTTGCGCGATCATGCCCAGGAACTGGTTGAACCAGCCCGCCAGGGTGGCCGTTTCGTCCTTGCCTTGCACGATGAGTTTGCGGGTGAGGTCACCTTCACCTTCGGCGATTTCCTGCAGGCCGTTGGCAACACCGCGAATCGGCCGCACGATCACGCTGGCGAAACTGGCGCCTACCAAAGCGAATACCACAGCCAGTACGGCAGCAATGGCGGCGATCAGCCAAGTCAGGCTCGAAGCCTCGGCCATCACTTCATCGCGCTTGATCAGGCCGATGAAGCGCCAGCCCAACCCTTTGGAGCTGACCACGTTGGCCATGTAGGGCACGCCGTCGATCTCGATCTGGGTCACGCCATCGCTGCTTTTGGCCAGCTCGGCATAGTTGGGGCCCAAGTCGGCCAACGGCTTGAAGTTATGCTTGGCATCGGCAGCATCCACCAGGACGTTGCCGTTGGCTTCGACCAGCATCAGGTAGCCGCTTTCACCCAGCTTGATGTTCTTGACCAGTTCGGTGAGCTGTTTGAGCGACACGTCCAGGCAAACAACACCCACCAATTTACCGCTGGAGTCAGCGACAGTTTGTACGGTGCCGATCAGCGACACATCGTCCGGCGCCCAGTAATAGGCGTCTGTGCGCACAGTTGTGCCCGGTGCGGCCATGGCGGCCTTGTACCATGGACGCACGCGCGGATCGTACTTGGCCATTTTGGGATCGTCCGGCCAGCTCGCGTAGCCGCCGTCATCCATGCCCACGGAAAGATAGGCGGTGGTCGGATGGCTCTTGGCGAATCTTTCGAAGATCTCCAGAAGCTGTTGATTGATCTCAGGGAAGGGGGCTTGTGCGGCGTCGGCGCTGGAATAGTTTTTCAAGCCCTTGGCGGCGATGACCCGCGGATCCCTGGCAAAGAGTTCGACGTTCTGGCTGATGCCATCGAAGAACTGCTTCATGCCGTTGTCGATCTGGCGGATTTCACGGCCACTGCTGTCTAGAAAGTTGGCTTTTGCGGCGTCGCGCAGGTTCAGCACGACCAGCACCGCCACCAGGATAACCGGAAGGCAGGCGATGGCCGCGAACGCCCATGTCAGCTTCTGTTTGATATTCATGACTTCTCCCGCGGGATATTTTAAGTGTTTGGATGGCGGAAACAGCAGTGGTTGGCGTTGCGAGTCTCTTAAGGGAAAAGCACCCATGCCTACTGCCAGTGTATCGACCAAAGTCGTAGGCACTTGAGGCTTGCCATTTTGGCGCGGGATGATCGGTAGACGGCGCAGGCGCGATTGCAGCCGGCGTCACTAGTCTGGAAGATAACGTGGTTTGCCCTGCGCCTTCGCCCTGGGGTTCAAGGCACCCTCGTGCAGCAATCCTCATCGTCTTTAATGTATTAACGAGGCCCTATGCCAAGCGCATTCGAGAGCGTACTCAAAAACAAGAACATGGCTTATCGACCGCTCGGCGCGGCGCCCGCCAGCCAGGCGCCGATCCGCGTCGCGTTTGTATTGATGGACAACTTCTCGATGATGTCTTTCACCGGTGCGGTGGATGCGCTGGTGACCGCCAACCTGATGAGCGACATGCCCCTCTACGAGGTGCTGACGGTGGGGGTTTCAGGTGGGCAAGTCACGAGCGACCTGGGCATTGTCATCTCGACCGACATCGAACTGGCGCAGATGCCGGAAAACCAGGACGTGCTGATCGTCGCCGGGGGCTTTCGCGTGAAGTTGCAAGGCCATCCCTTGCTGCGCCGCAAGCTGCGCGCCCATGCGGCGTCCGGGGCGATCCTGGGCGGGTTGTGGAACGGTGCCTTCTTCGTTGCCGATGCCAATCTGCTGGATGGTTTCGAATGCGCTGTCCACCCGGAAAGCCGCGCCATGATGGCGGAGGTGTTTCCCCACGTGAAGGTGTCCAGCCGGGCCTATGTGGTTGATCGGGAACGGGTCAGTTGCGCGGGCGCCAACAGTTCGCTGCGCATGATGCTCCAATTGATTCGCCAGACGGGCGGGGCGGCGCTCGTGGGCGCCATCGAGGAAATTCTTCGCTGTGATGAGTCTGGCGATGATGCGACGGACTTGCCGCCGGTTTTCGTCGAGACCGACCCGACACTGCCGGAAAGCCTCAAGCTGGCTCTGGAACTGATGTGGCAAAACGTAGAAGAGCCGTTGACCATCGATGAGCTGGCGGCGTGCGTCAAGATTTCCAAGCGGCAGTTGGAGCGGCGGTTCTGCAGTTTTCTCGGTGCGACTCCCACACGCTATTACCTGGAACTGCGCTTGACGCGTGCCCGCCAGCTCATCCAGCAAACCAATCGATCCGTGACCGAAATCGCCGTGGCGACGGGCTTCGTCAGCTCCCCGCACTTCCAGCGTCGTTTCCGGGATTTTTTTGGTGTGCCACCTGGTAGCTATCGCTCGAAATCGGAGCGCAAACAAACCGTGCGATGAAGACGCTGGCAAATCAGGGATGAGTTGTTAGGGTGGGGAGAGGGCGTTGCCGCGCTTTAGCGCGGGAGCTGCTCCTGCACAGCTTCCGCGCTGCGGACATAAATCAGGTGTTATCGCCTGTCCGTGTTTCGGAGGGCAGGTCTTCAGTTTGCTTCGCTGCTTGCGAAGCGGTCAGGGTTGTGTCCTTGCAGAGCACTTTTCCAACTTCGTCGGCTATCGAGCCATCGACGATTCGCCCTTCCATCTGGTCGAACTGAGCTTTTTCCACCCCTGAAAGGCTGTTGTACATCCCCATGTGCCGAACATTGCGGGTGGCGCAGTCGAGTTCAAGCTTTGTGTAGTTGGTGAAGTAAGCGCCCGATCTTTGTATGGTGGCCTGGATGGCTGGACCGTCGTCGACAAACGAAACGATGGAGTACACCGCATCCGAATCATCGTAGAGGTACTTGATGTTCTGGACGTCCGCGGCCGCACTGCACGCAATAGAGAGTAACGCGAGGGATATAACGATTTTCATGCTTTCTTCCGTGAATAAGCAAGTCAGGAGAATTAGTGGCAAAGTGAAATCATTTTGCCTTGGCGCGTGCATTGAGTCAATTTGCGTTGGTTAGTATCCGACGACCATTGGTCAGAAACGAGATCGTTTCGGGAACTTTATAGATCGACCTGGCTCGTGGCAACAGAGGAACGCATTTGAGGCGGCCCAGTGAATCTCTCCAAATACGCCACCCTCCATTATCAAAGCCTGAATTATTCAGGTTGGCTGATTTTTTTTAGATGTTTTTCGCCTGAAATACGTCATTGATCATGGATTCAGGACTTTCGAATCTTTCTTCGCTTATTGCGCAAGATAACCCTTGTGGGGGCTGGCTCACTCCCACAAGGGGGCACGGTTGCTTCACGGCATCTGTGGCAGTTCCTGCGGCCGCAGATCGAACACCAGCACTTCGGCATCCTGGCCGTTACTGAAGGTCAGGACCTGCTCCTCGCGCACCCGCACGCCATCACCTTCCTGTAACGGTATGCCGTTGAGCTCGACAGCGCCTCGTGCCACGTGCACGTAGGCATAGCGATCCGGGGCCAGGGTCAAGGTGGCGCTTTCCTGGCCATCGAACAACCCGGCGTAGACCCGTGCATTCTGGTGCACTTGGAGCGAGCCGTCGGCGCCGTCGGGGGAGATGATCAATTGCAGGCGACCGCGTTTCTGCTCGCTGCTGAAATGCTCCTGTTGGTAGCGTGGTGTGGCACCGCTGACGTTGGGCACGATCCAGATCTGCAGGAAGTGCACCAGCTCGTCCGCGCTATGGTTGAACTCGCTGTGGGCCACGCCGCTGCCGGCGCTCATCAACTGCACGTCACCCGGGCGAATGACCGAGCCTGTGCCCAGGGTGTCCTTGTGTTCCAGCGCCCCTTCGAGCACATAGGAAAAGATCTCCATGTCCCGGTGGGGATGCTGGCCGAAACCCTTGGCGGCGGCGACCCGGTCATCGTTGATGACCAACAGGTCGGAGAAGCCCTGTTCGTTGAGGTCACGGTAGTTGGCGAACGAGAAGGTGTGGAACGAGGTCAGCCAGCCGTGGCGGGCAATGCCGCGATCCGAAGCTTTGCGAAGGGTCAGCATGATCAATTCTCCTGATGTCTGTGGGCGACGGCTGGGCCGTTCGCCGGGTTCAGAAGAAGGTTAATGGTTATCCATATGTTCAATAAGTAGGTGAAAAACGAAAGACTGTCCGTTTTGGGTGGACAATAGACAACCCTACCGGCAGATGCTTCGCTTCGACATAATGCTGAGACTTTGAAGCTATAAAACCTGTGGGAGCGAGCCTGCTCGCGATAGCGTCGGTCCAGCTTGCGCTTGTGTTGACTGATTGTCCGCTATCGCGAGCAGGCTCGCTCCCACATGGGACATTTACAAGTTCTGGATTTTTTGGCGTATCCCCGATGAAAACCGTTGCAATGGTGCTGTTCCCGGATTTTTTGCTGCTCGACATGGCCGGGCCTATGGAGGTGTTTTCCATCGCCAATCGCTACCTCGCAGGGGACCTGCGTTATCAATTGCTGACCCTGGGAACCGAGCGCGGGGCATTGCGGGCGTCCAACGGCGTGATGGTCCAGGCCGATATCCATATCGACCAGGCATGGGCGGCTTATGACGTGTTGCTGGTGCCGGGCGGGCCGGGGGCCTATAACGACCAGCATCCGGGGCTGCACATCTGGTTGCGGGCCGCGGCACAACGGGCTACGCGCTACGGCTCCATCTGCACCGGGGCCTTTGTGCTCGGTGAGGCGGGCTTGCTCGACGATTATCACGTCACCACCCACTGGCATTACACCGACCGCCTGATACAACGTTTCCCCAAGGCGCTGGTGGAAACCGACAAGATCTTCCTGCAGGACCGGCGCCTGATCACCTCCGGCGGCGTCACCGCCGGGATCGACCTGGCCCTTTCCATCGTCGCTCAGGACCACGGTCGCAAAGTTGCGTTGGACGTGGCCAAGGTGTTGTTGGTGGTGATGAAACGCCAGGGTGGACAGGCGCAGTTCAGCCCCTCGGTGGCGGCGGTGTCGACGCAGGAGTCGGCCATTACCCGCGTGCAGAATCATGTGATGGAACATCTGGATGAACCCTTCACCATCGAGCGCATGGCCGCGTTGGCCGCCATGAGCGCGCGGCATTTCGCCCGGGTCTTCGCCCGTGAGGTGAAGATGACACCCATGGAGTTCCTGCAGGGCGCGCGCATCGACCGGGCGCGTCAATTGCTGGAAACCACCGACCTGCCGCTCAAGACCGTGGCGTTTCGCAGTGGCTTCGGCAGCGTGCGGCACATGCGCTTTTTGTTCGGTGAAAAGCTCGGCCTGACCCCGGTGCAGTATCGCCAGCAGTTCAGTTGAGCCATCGGTGTCCGTCCAGGGCACCGTGATGTCCGTGGCGCTCCCTGTGCCAGCATTGTCCTGAGGCCTGCGCCTGCCAAGATAACGGCGAACCCTTTGGAAAGGATGCGCAGGAGCCAGGGCAGACGTGGTCGGTGATCCGCACGCTGACGCCCGCACCGGTTATCCGGCGCTGGATCGCCCATGAACAGTTACGTCAAACCCGATAGCGAGCCGGCGGTGGGCTTCGGTCCGTTCGCCTTCTACCGGCAGCAGCGGCTGGTCACCCGTGACGGCCAGCCCCTTGCGCTGGGCGGCCGTGCCCTGGACGTCCTGCAGGTGCTGGTGGAACACGCCGGCCACTACGTCAGCAAGCAAACACTCATCGCCCACGTCTGGCCAGACAGCGTCGTGGAGGCCATCAACCTGCGGGTGCACATCGCGGCGCTGCGGCGGGCCTTCGGTGACGGGCGGGGCGGCGCTCGCTATATCCTCAATCATCCTCGACAAGGTTATTGCCTTGCGCTGCCCCTGGTGGCGCAGGAGCGCGTTGAGTCGCCTTTCAGCCCCCAAACCGAGCGGCACAATCTGCCCGCGCGCTTGAGCCCGGTGGTGGGTCGCGACAAATTCCTGGGACGGTTACTGGCGCAAGTGCCCCGTCAAGCCGTGACCACCGTGACCGGCCCCGGCGGGGTCGGCAAGACCACCGTGGTGTTGCGGGTGGCGGAGCTGCTGCTCGAACACTTTGAGGACGGTGCCTGGTTTGTTGACCTGGCGGCCGCCAGCGATCCCTCACAAGTGGTGGCGCAAGTGGCCGGCGTGCTGGGCGTGGAGCAGGGTGCTTTGGCCCGCTGCCTCGAACCCTGTCGGATGTTGCTGGTGCTCGACGGTTGCGAGCATCTGCTCGACGCTTGTAGGGAGCTGGTCCAGGCAGTGGCTGCGGCGCCTGGGGTGTCGCTGCTGCTCAGCAGTCGCGAACCCTTGGACTTGCCGGATGAAAGGATTGTGTCACTGCCGGGCCTGGCCGTGGCGTCGCCCCTGGAACCGGAGCACCAGATCGAGGCATGCCCGGCGGTGCAGTTGCTGATGGAACGGGTTGGTGCCCGGCAGGAGGGTTTCAAGCCGGGTGGCCGCGACTGGCCGACGCTCGCACAGATCTGCCAGCGCCTGGACGGATTGCCGCTGGCGTTGGAACTGGCGGCGGCCCAGGTCGATGCCTTGGGAGTGGCTGGCGTCCTGGAACAACTGGATCACGGTTTATCACTCTTGAGCCATGGGCGGCGTACGGCGGTGGCCCGGCACCGCAGCCTGGAGGCGGTGTTGGACTCGAGTTTCGAGCGTTTGAGCGCTGACGAACAAACCGCATTCCGGCGCCTGGCGGTGTTCGAGGGGCCGTTTACGCTCAAGGCGGCGCTGGCCGTGATCAGTTGCGCTGAACTGAGTGTCGGGCAATTACCCTCGCTGCTGTCGCGGCTGGTGAGCGTGTCACTGCTGATGGTCGAACCGCTTGCCGAAGGGGGGCGCTTCCATCTGCTCCACACCACTCGCGCCTATGCCATGGACAAACTGCGGCGCAGTGGTCAGTGGCCTGTGTTTCATCGGCGTTACGTGCTGCAAGGTGCCTGGGGAGTCCGGCGTTCAAGGCCCCAACCGTCAAGTCAGCGCCTGGAGCAGCACGCTGGCGTCCAATAGGTCGGGGGTCTCGAAACCTTCGGTGAAGCGTCGATAGACGGGGCCGAGCAGTGCCTGCGCGGCATGCGCCTGCCCTTGGCGCTGCCACAAACGGGCCAGGGACGTGGCGCTGCGCAGTTCCCAGGCCAGGGCTTGGTGACGACGTGCCACGGCCAAGGCGGCCAGCAGTTGCGCTTCGGCGGCTTCTTCCAGGGACGGTTCATTGCGCGCCAGCAAGGTCTCGGCACCGGCCCGCAGGATCTCCGCCGAACACCAGCCCGCGGCACCGCTGCGGGCCCGTTCGATTTGCACCGGGCTGACGAAGTCGCTGCGCAGGGTGACGGCGATGTCCTGGATCAACCCGTTTGTCGGGCGTGTTGCCAGGGGCTGATCGTCGAATGCGTGGTCGTAATGGCAAGCCCAGTCATGGAACAGCATCACCGAATGTTTCTTGGCCTGCTGCTTCAACAGGTCGAGCCTTTTCCTGGCAGTCGAATGATCGCCGGTGTAGTGGGCGATCACGCAACCGGCCAGCGCCAAGGTGTAGCAGATCGAAATACCGTGGTTGATCTGCACGGCGATCTGCAGCGCCAGGTTGGCGGTACGCTGGGCTTTCTCGGCAAAACCTTGCAGCCAGAGGATGCGCGCCAGAACCGTCAGCGCGGCCACGCTCTGATCGTATTGCACGCCGAAGCCGTGGCTGAAGCGGCTGAGGTGACCGCTCTGGGCCAGGCGCTGGATCACCTGTTCGGCTTCGCGCCGCGCCGCGCGCTGGTCGCCGGTGAAATGCAACGCCAGCACCCGCAGGCGTTGGGTGCTCAAGGACAGGGTCGGGTCGCCCTGCAAGCCCAACCGGTCGAAATCCCGGCTGTGTGCCAAGGCCTGTTGGTAGTAACCGCAACTGAGGTCGACGGTCATTTGCCCGGACACGGCCCGCAGCTCGCTGGCCAGGTCCTGGCATTGCCGGGCCAGTTGCCGGGCCGTGGCGAAGGCTCGAACAGTGGCCGGCGTGCCGCCCTCGGTGTGGTAGTTGAAACTGGCATGGGCCAGCTCCAGGGCCAGGGTCAAGCGCGGGCATGGCGCGGGGCTGGCCCGCAACAATTGCAGTGCTTTGTTGACGTAGAGGCCGTGTTCCTTGAGCAGCGACAGTTCCTGCCAGAGGGGCAGGGTACGGGCGGTCAGGCGGATCGCTACGGCGTGTGAACCCTGCGGGCCCAAGCCTCGGTCGAGCGCCGCGCGGATGTCGTCGCGATAGTCGGCATAGCGGGCGATCCACAGTCGGGTGGGGGTGTTTTCCCAATCGTTTTCCGCTTGTCCCATGAGCGCCAGGCAGCGTTCGGCGTGGCGCTCCTGGCTGACCGCCAGCTCCCCGGCTTCGGCCAGTTGTTCCAAGGCATAGCGGCGGGTGGTGTCCAGCAGGCGATAGCGCACCTCTTCATCGCCGATCTCTACATTGAGCAACGATTTGGCGACCAACTGGCTGACCGACACCAGCACCTGTTCGGGCGCGACATGCTTGCCGACGATCACCGCGGCGGCCGAGGCCAGGTTGAAACTGCCCATGAACACCGCCAGCCGCCGCAGGCAGGTCTGTTCGCAGGCCGTGAGCAACGCGAAGCTCCAGTCCAGCGTGGCGCGCAGTGTTTGCTGGCGCGGTGCGGCGTCGGAGTCGTTGTGAAGCAGGGCGACGCTGTCTTGCAGTTGCCGGTGAAGCTCCTCCAGGGTGAAACGGCCGATTTGCGCGGCAGCCAGCTCGATGGCCAGGGGAATGCCGTCCAGCCGTTGGCAGATGTCGACCACCAACGGCACCTCGCGGTCGCTCAGTTCGAAGTCGTCACGGCTGGCCATCGCCCGTTCGGCAAACAGTTGCAGCGCCGGGTATTCCAGGGCGGGGTAGCCCTCGATGGGCATTTCCCGGGGCGGGAACGCCAGGGCGTCCAGGCGCTGCACGTGTTCGCCTTCGGCGCGCAGGCCTTCGCGGCTGGTGGCCAGGATGTGCAGGTGGGGTGCGCCGCGCAGCAGGGTTTCGCTGAGCAGGGCGATGGCGTCGATCAGGTGCTCGCAGTTGTCGATCACCAGCAGCAGATGCCGCTCCTTGAGCTGCCGGGCGATGGCGTCCAGCGGATCACCGTCCTGCAGTGGCAGGTCGAGCAAGGCGCACAGGTTGGGGGCGATCATGGCCGCGTCGTTGAGCGATGCCAGGTCCAGCAGATGCGTGCCGTCACGGTACTGGCCGATCAGCCGTTCAGCGACCCGCAGGGCAACGGTGGTCTTGCCGATGCCGCCGGTACCGACCAGGGTAATGAAGCGTTTTCTCGGTAGCTGGGCCACCAGGTTTTCCACCAGGGCCTGGCGCCCGATCATGCGCGTGCGTTGCAGAGGCAGGTTGCGCGTCAAGGACGGATGAGGGATGTGCGCCCATTGGTCGAACGGCTCGAATGACAGCGGCGCGACAAAACTGTAGCCGCGCTGCGCCACGGTGACGATGTAGCGCTGCCCGGCCTGGCCATCCCCGAGGGCCTTGCGCAGTGCCGCGACGTGCACGCGCAGGTTGGTGTCTTCCACCACGCTCCTGGGCCAGACCCGGGCGATCAGTTGCTGCTTGCTCACCACCTCGCCGGCGTGCTCGAGCAACACCAGCAGAATCTCCACGGCCCGCCGTCCCAGGCGCAACGGTTGCCCACCCTCGAGCACCAGGCGTTGGCGAGGATGGACTCGGTAAGGGCCGAAATGCACCGTCTGTTCGACGGGCAGGCTGAGGTATTGGCTCATGTTGCTCTCAATGTTCTGGTCCCGGTGCCTGGGCTTTACCCGAGCATATTCCTCAGGTTTTGCTTCAAGCGCAACGGCGCAGGCTCTACTCCCTGCCTTCCAGGCGCCGGACCCTGTGGCGAGGGAGCGGGCTTTTAACACGCCGGTTCCGAAAAAATTAACAACGTTTAACTCACGCAGGTGCCCCCCATGGCCGGACCATAAAGCGATCCACCCACCTCAAGGAGTCACGTCATGAGCACCTTCATCACCCGCGACGGCACCGAGATTTACTACAAGGACTGGGGCAGCGGTCAACCGGTGGTCTTCAGCCACGGCTGGCCGTTGAACTCGGACAGTTGGGAGGCGCAGATGATGTTCCTGGCGTCCAATGGCTACCGGGTAATCGCCCATGACCGCCGTGGGCACGGGCGCTCCAGCCAGCCCTGGGACGGCAACGACATGGACACCTACGCCGATGACCTGGCCGAGCTGATCGAGCGGCTGGATTTGAAGGACGCGGTGTTGCTCGGCTTCTCCACTGGCGGTGGCGAAGTGGCGCGCTACATCGGCCGCCATGGTGCTGCCCGTGTCGCCAAGCTCGGCCTGATTTCGGCGGTGACGCCGCTGATGCTCAAGACCCCGGCCAACCCCGGCGGCCTGCCTGTGGAAGTGTTCGACGGTTTCCGCCAGGCCTCCCTGGCCGACCGTTCTCAGCTATACAAGGATGTGGCCAGCGCGTTTTTCGGTGCCAACCGTCCGGGCGCCAAAGTCTCCCAAGGCATGATCGACTGGTTCTGGATGCAGGGCATGCTCGCCGGCCACAAGAATACCTATGACTGCATCAAGGCGTTCTCGGAGACCGATCTTTCCGAAGACCTGCGCAACATCGACGTGCCGACCCTGGTGGTCCATGGCGATGACGATCAGGTGGTCCCCATCGAAACGGCTGGCATCGCCGCCGCCAAGTTGCTCAAGAACTCGCAGCTGCTGATCTACCCCGGCGCGCCCCACGGCCTGACCGACACTCACAAGGACCGCCTGAACGCGGACCTGCTGGCGTTCATCCAGGGTTGATCAAGCCACACACCTGTGGGAGCGAGCTTGCTCCCACAGGATTGGCATTCAACAGGAACAACACCCATGAACCGCAATGATTTACGCCGTCTCGACATGAACCTGCTGGTGATCTTCGAGGCGCTGATGTTCGAGAAAAACCTGACCCGTGTCGCCGAAAAGCTGTTCATGGGCCAGCCGGCGGTGAGCGCGGCGCTGGGGCGGCTGCGGGATCTGTTCGATGATCCGTTGCTGATCCGCCACGGTCGCGGCATGGAGCCGACGCCGCGGGCCCTGGCGATCCTGCAAGAGCTGCAACCGGCCATGGACACTATCTCTGGCGCGGTCAGCCGGGCCAAGGCGTTCGATCCGTCCACCAGTTGCGACGTGTTTCGCATCGGTCTGTCCGACGATGCCGAATTCGGCCTGTTTCCACCGCTGCTGAGCCAGCTGCGCGAAGAAGCGCCGGGGATCATCGTGGTGGTGCGCCGAGCCAACTTCCTGCTGATGTCGTCGCTGCTGGCCAGCGGTGAAATCAGCGTCGGCGTCAGCTACACCACCGATCTGCCGGCCAATGCCAAGCGCAAGAAACTGCGGGACATTCCTTGCAAGGTCTTGCGTGGCGACAAGCGCCCGGGGCCCTTGACCCTGGATGAATACTGTTCGCGGCCCCACGCCATGGTCTCGTTCTCGGGCGACCTGAGCGGCAACATCGACCTGGACCTGGCCCGCATCGGCCGGACCCGCAAAGTGGTGCTGGCGGTGCCGCAGTTCAGTGGGCTGCGGGCCTTGCTGGCCGGCACCGAGCTGATCGCCACCGTGCCCGACTATGCGGCCTGCGCGCTGGTGGAAGGCTGCGCACTGCGCGCCGAGGACCCGCCGTTCGAGATCAATGCCGCTGAACTGTCGATGGTCTGGAGCGGCGTGCATGACAACGACCCGGCCGAGCGCTGGCTGCGTTCGCGCATTGCCAGTCACATGTCCCAACCGCTGCCAGCGGCGGCCTCGATCACTGCGGACGGAGCCCACCGATGAACATGACTGATGAGCGCCCGCTGCAGGATCTGGGCTTGTTGTTCCTGCGCTTGAGCGGCGGATTGTTTCTGCTGTGGGTCCATGGGCTGCCGAAGCTGTTGCACTACAGCGTCGAGCTGACCCGTATCGAAGACCCGTTTCACCTTGGCGCGGCGCCGACCCTGATCCTGGCGATTTTCGCCGAGGTGCTGTGTCCGCTGCTGATCATGGCCGGTGTGCTGGTGCGCCTGGCGTGCCTGCCGATCCTGTTTCTGCTGGCGGTGGCGCTGCTGGTGGTGCACCCGCAATGGAGCCTGGAAGAAGGCCAGTTCGGCTGGTTGCTGTTGATCGTATTTACCAGTGTGTTTATCGCCGGGCCCGGACGCCTGGCAATCAATACGCGTTTTGTTGGAGTGCTTCGCCATGTCTGAGTCTCAAACCGTTGAATCCACCGCGAGCCCGGCCAGGCCCGGCTTCGATGAAATCGTGACCTTGGTGGTCAAGCACCGGATCAAGGTTGGCCAGGAGGCTGCCTACGAGGCCTGGTTGCGTCGCACGGTGCGCGTGGCCGGCCAGTGGCCGGGTCATTTGGGGGTGGATGTGGTGCGGGGCAAGCAGGGCGGGCTGGCGCTGTTCACCTGCGTGCTGCGTTTCTGCTCCACCGAGGCCATGCAGCGCTGGCTGGACTCGCCCGAGCGCCGCGAACTGGTGGAGGAGGCCATGCCGTTGCTGGCCGACGGTGACAAGACCGAAGTCGGGTCGCACAAGGAGTTCTGGTTCACCCCGCTGGCCGATGCGGCTACACCGCCGCCGCGCTGGAAGCAGGCCGTGGTGACGCTGCTGGTGATCCTGCCGCATACCTTGCTGGTACCGCTGATCTGGGGGCCGTTGCTGCAACTCAACAGTTTTCTTTCCAACTACGTGGTCGCCACGTTCCTGATCACCCTGACCATCGTGCTCTCTGTGGTGTACGTGTGCATGCCGCTGGCGACCCGTCTGTTCGCACCGTGGCTTGAGGCCTCGAAAGCCCACGTGCACCTGGAGCCCGGCCATGGCCAATAAGGACGACCCAACCGATCCGCTGCGCCGCCAATTGCTCGCCGCCGGGTCCTTGCTCAGCGCTGCGGCGGCTTTCTGGCCGCGGCTGTCCCTTGCCTCTACTCATCCAGAAGGAAATCCGATGAACGCCGATCTGATTCTGTTCAATGGCCAGTTCCATACCGTCGACCGTGAAAAGCCCCGCGCCAGTGCGGTTGCCATCAGCCAGGGGCGCTTTGTCGCGGTCGGCACCGACGCCGAGGCCATGGCCTTGCGTGGCAGCGGCACCCAGGTCATCGACCTCAAGGGCCGCACCGTCATTCCCGGGCTCAACGACTCGCACTTGCACCTGATCCGCGGCGGCCTGAACTACAACCTGGAGCTGCGCTGGGAGGGCGTGCCATCCCTGGCCGATGCCTTGCGCATGCTCAAGGACCAGGCCGACCGCACGCCGACGCCACAATGGGTGCGTGTGGTGGGCGGCTGGAACGAATTCCAGTTCGCCGAAAAACGCATGCCGACCCTGGAAGAGCTCAACCAGGCTGCTCCCGATACGCCAGTGTTCGTATTGCACCTGTATGACCGTGCCTTGCTCAACCGTGCCGCGCTGCGGGTGGCCGGCTACACCCGTGACACGCCGAACCCGCCGGGTGGCGAGATCGTGCGTGACAGCAAGGGCGAGCCCACCGGCATGCTGGTGGCGCGGCCTAACGCAATGATCCTTTATTCGACGCTGGCGAAAGGGCCGAAGCTGCCGTTGGAGTACCAGGTCAACTCCACTCGCCAGTTCATGCGTGAACTCAATCGTCTGGGCCTGACCAGTGCCATCGATGCTGGCGGCGGCTTCCAGAACTACCCGGACGACTATGCGGTGATCGAGCAGTTGGCCCGCGAGCAGCAGTTGACGGTGCGCATCGCCTACAACCTGTTCACCCAGAAGCCCAAGGAAGAACTCAGCGACTTCAAGAACTGGACCGGCAGCGTCAAGTTGCACCAGGGCGATGACTTCCTGCGGCACAACGGCGCCGGGGAAATGCTGGTGTTCTCGGCGGCGGATTTCGAGGACTTCCTCGAGCCGCGCCCGGACCTGCC
>Ga0065704_10070310_pt1 | contig 35099 bp, 29 predicted proteins | sample SwiRhicommuniRL2_FD_59091 | JGI IMG/M metagenome (GOLD analysis project Ga0065704, IMG submission 59091) | Switchgrass rhizosphere bacterial communities from Rose Lake, Michigan, USA - RL2 v2 (version 2) | ecosystem: Host-associated > Plants > Roots > Rhizosphere > Soil | place: East Lansing, MI | reverse complement strand
GGCGGCGGGTGGCGCGGCCGCCACGCCGGTCGAGCAGTCGCTTTGTGCGCTGTTCGCGTCCGTCCTGGGTGGTCCGCAGGTTGGGCCGGACGAGGATTTCTATGCGCTCGGAGGCGACTCCATCCTGGCCATCCGCATGGTCGCGAAGGCGGCACGAGAGGGGCTGGTCTTCACCGTCCGGCAACTCACGGCGCACCCCACGCCGCGCCGGCTGGCGACGGTATGCGGCGGAGCAGCGATCACGCGGGACGCCGCCGCCTCCCAGGCGCAGCAGACGTTTTGCGACTTGTTCGCCGCCGTGCTGGGGCGCGACGCGCCTGTCGGGCCGGACGAGAACTTCTACGCGCTCGGTGGCGACTCCATCCTGGCGATCCGCCTCGTCGCCAAGGCGGGCAAGGCCGGCATCCGCTTCAGCGTACGGCAGCTCGCACAGCAACCGACCCCGCGCGCCCTGGCGGCGGTGTGCGATTGCGCCGCCGCCGCGCAACAGCGCACGTCGCTGACGGGCGAACAGCCGCTGCTGCCGATCCATCACGAGGTGCTCGTGGAGCAGCTGGCGGCAGGCCTGACGGTGTTCGACCACTTCAACGGCGGCTCGCTGTTCGGCTTGCCGCCGGGGCTGCCCGCGTCTTCCGTACGCGACATCTACGACGCGCTGCTCGCCAGGCACGATGCGCTGCGCCTGGCGTTCCGCCTGGACGCGCCGGTGCCCTCGGCCGTGTACCTGGAACCCACGGCACCGGTGTTCGCACAGGCCACGGCGGTCGACCACGTGCCGACCGATGCGGCGGACGTCGCGGCAGCGGTCACGGCCATCTGTGTCCGCCATCAGCACGCATTCCGGCTGGCTGACGGTGGCCTGCTGCGACTGGTCCTCATCCGTGCCCCTGACGTCGATCGGCTGCTGCTGCTGGGCCATCACGCCGTTCTCGATGTGGTGTCCTGGCACCTGCTGGTCGCCGATCTCGGCGAAGCCGTGCAGCAGTGCCTGCGCGGCGAACCGGTGCGCCTGGCGCCGTCCGCGTCGACCTACCTGGCGTGGGGACGCCATCTGGTCGCCTGCGCGCGTAGCGGGCGGTTCGCCGACGAACTCGGCTACTGGTCGATGCAACTTGCCACCGCGTCGCTGGCGCCGGTGCTCGACCAGGACGCGCCTGCCGCCGACATCGGCCATCGCCGCCATCAACCGCTGCAGTTGGATGCCGCCTCCACCGCGGCGCTGCTCGCCCATGGCGGCGCGCGCGCCGCAGCGGACGTCAACGCCATCCTGCTCACGGCGCTGTACCGAGGGCTCGCTGCCTGGCGCGGCCGCGGCGGGTTCCGGATCCTGCTGGAGAGCCACGGTCGCCACAGCGACGAGACAGGACTCGATCTGTCGCAGACGGTGGGCTGGTTCACCCAGTCCTATCCCTTCCTGATGGCGTTCGAGCCGGGCGAGGTGCAGCACGACCTGGCCACGGTCCGGGCCCAGCTCGCGGCCGTTCCCCACGATGGACTCGGCTATGGCGTGCTGCGCTTCCTCGAGCGCGCGCCGGCGCTGTGCGATCCCGAACTGCACGCGCCGTTCCAGGTGCTCTTCAACTACCTGGGGCAGTTCAACAGCATGGTGGCCGACGCCGGCGTTCTGCAGTTCCTCCAGGAAGACATCGGACCCTCTGCCAGCGCACGACTGCCGCTGAGCGCGGCGATGGGGTTCCAGGGTGGCGTCTATGGCGGGCAACTGGCGATGAACATCGAGTTCGATGCGCGTCATTTCTCCGGCGAGGACATGCAGCACCTCGCCGACCTCATTCGTGAGCAACTCGTGCGGATCGTCGGGAACCCGACGGCACGCGTGGCCGAGGCGGCCGATTCCGCAATCAACTGAGACAAGGACAACGTGATGAGTGGGTTCATGGACAACGCAACATCCAGAGTGGTCGTGGGCATGTCCTTCGGCTATCACGATTCGGCCTGCTGCATCCTCAAGGACGGCATGCTGGTGGCCGCGGTACAGGAGGAACGCTTCAGCCGGGTGAAGAACGACAAGTCGTTTCCGCGCAAAAGCCTGCGCTACTGCCTCGCCGAAGCGGGGGTAGGGCTGGACGAGGTGGACTGCATCGCCTACTACGAAGAGCCCGAGAAGAAACTGTCCCGCCAGATCTGGATGGGCAGCATCGACAACGCCGACCCGGTGCGCAAGGCCGGAGTCGTCGATCATCTGTGCGCCGACGGCCCGGAGCGGACCGTGCGCGAGACCCTTGGCTACCAGGGGCGGATCGAGATCGTCGAGCACCACCTGTCCCACGCGGCCAGCGCCTATTACTTCTCCGGCTTCGACGACGCCGCCGTGCTGACCGTCGACGGCGTCGGCGAGTGGGCCACCACCAGCTACTCCGAGGGCAAGGGCGCCGCGCTGGAGATCTTCGAGGAAGTGGGATTCCCCGACTCCCTGGGGCTGTTCTACAGCGCCATCACCGCCTTCCTTGGTTTCAAGGTCAACAGCGGCGAGTACAAGGTCATGGGCCTGGCGCCCTATGGCCGGAGCATCTACGCCGACCGTCTGCGGCGGCTGGTGCGCAACGGCGAGAACGGCCAGTACCAACTGGACATGCGCTACTTCGACTTCCTCCGGACCAGCCGGATGTACTCGGACGCGCTGATCGACCTGCTCGGCGTTCCACCGCGCGTGCCCGAATCGGACATCGCGCAGGAGTACATGGATATCGCCCACAGCCTGCAGGTGGTGCTGGAGGAGATCCTGCTGGACAAGGTGCGCTATCTGCATTCGCGCGTGCCCAGCCGCAATCTGTGCATGGCCGGCGGCGTGGCGCTCAACTGCGTGGCCAACGGCAAGATCCTGCGCGATGGCCCGTTCGAGAACCTGTTCGTGCAGCCGGCCGCGGGCGATGCGGGCTCCTCGCTCGGCGCCGCCGCGGTGGCGTGGGTGCGCCTGTTCGGCGAACGCCCGCGCCAGCGCGACATGCCGCATGCCTATCTGGGACCGCGCCATCAGCCGGACGATGTGCACCGGCTGCTCAACAGTACCGGTGTGCTGTTCGAGGACTACCGCGGCAGGGAGGCCGACCTGATCGCCTTCACCGCCGGCCAACTGGCCGACGGCAAGGTCGTGGGCTGGTACCAGGGGCGCATGGAGTTCGGACCGCGCGCGCTCGGCGCGCGCTCGATCCTGGCCGACCCGCGCGACGGGGAGATGCGGGAGAAGATCAATGCGCTGGTGAAGATGCGCGAGGCCTTCCGTCCCTTCGCGCCTGCGGTCAAGGCCGAATCCGCCCGGGAACACTTCGCGCTGACCTCGCCGTCGCCGTTCATGCTGCAGACCTGCGACGTGGAGTCGCTGCTCGACCTGCCCGCCATCACCCACGTGGACAACTCCGCGCGCGTGCAGACCGTGGAGCGGGAGGTCAATCCTCGCTTCCACGCGCTGCTGAGCGCGTTCGAAGCGCTCACCGACTGTCCGATTCTGCTCAACACCTCCTTCAACGTGCGCGGTGAACCGGTGGTGTGCTCGCCGCTGGACGCCATCATCTGCTTCGTGCGGGCCCGGATCGATTTCCTGATCCTGGAGGACTTCGTGATCCGCCAGAGCGACATTCCGGAGATGTGGCGCGTGGGCGTGGGCAACACGCCAGTCGTCCCCCCGCGCCGCGATTCCCGCGCCATCGGCCATGCCGTCTACACCTTCCTCTGAGAGTGCGCCACGATGTCCATTCATGACCCGATGAAACAGCTGTCCGACGAAATCGCCGCGCAGGTGTATCGCAAGGAGGGCGCAGATTTCGCGCGCCTGCTGACGTTCGCCAATCTCGTGGGGCGCACCTCGCCCGCGCCGAAGGAGCCGGCGACAGCGGTGGAGGAAGCGCAGGGAAAGATCGGCATATGGAAGCTGGACGACGCTGCGCAAGCCTTTCATCGCGATACCGGCGCCAGCGCCGATTGGGCGTACTGGGCGCAGCGGCAGAGCATTCCCGTGCGCGGCGAGCGCGAGCGCGTCGTGTTCATGGGCGAATCCGTCGCCCGCGGCATGTTCTACGATCCCGGCTACACGCCCGCCCAGGTGCTGGAGCAGGTCCTGGCCGGCCATTCAGGAGCGCGCGCGCCCGAGGTGATCGATCTTGCGCGCACCAACGCCTCGATGGCGACGCTACGCCGTACCGCGCAGCAGGCCGAGCAGTTGCAACCACAGCAGGCGGTCATCTTCGCCGGCAACAACTGGGCAGGCAGCCGCTCCTACGTCGGAACTGCGCATGCCTACGCGCTGGCCGCCAGCCTGCGCGACGGCGGCATTGCCGGATTGCGCAGGCAGGTAGAGCGCGAGCTGACCGCCGAGATCACCGCGCTGATCGACGACATCGCGGCGCTGTACGCGCGGCGACAGGTGCCCGTCTGCTGGGTACTTCCCGAGTTCAACCTGGACGATTGGCGCGATCCCGAGATCCACGCGCACTGGCTGGGCGGCGAGGGCGCCAACCAGACCTGGCTGACGCGTCTGGCCCAGGCCGAAGAGCGCTTGGCGGCGGGGGACTTCGACGCGGCACGCCAGCACGCGGAAGCGATGCTGGCGCTGGACGGCGGCGATTGCGCGAGGACCGCGCACCTGCTCGCCGAGTGCTGCCGCGGCCTGGGCATGATGGAGGCACAGCGCCAATTCCTGGAAATGGCGCGCGATGCATCGATCATCGACTTCAACCGCAGCTATTCGCCGCGAATCACCGCGCTGATCCGCCGCACCATTCTCGAGCAGGCACGGGCGCACGGCCATGACGTGATCGACCTGCAGGACGTCCTCGGCGCCGCCACCGGCACCACCATCGCCGGCCGGGAACTGTTTCTCGACTACTGCCATATGACCAGCAAGGGCATCCGCCTGGCGATGGCGGCGGTCGCGCGGCAGTTGATCGAGCGCGCGCAAGGCGGGCAGGTGGGCATCGCCGAACTGCTGGCGCACGCGCCTTGGCCCAGCGATGGGGACGAGGCAGACGCGCACCTGCTGGCCGCCATCCACAATGCGCACTGGGGTCAGGCATACGAGGTGGTGCTCCACTACTGCCGTCGCGCCGCGGAAAAGTCCCCGGACATCCTGGAGCTGATGGACATCATCGTCGAGATCCAGAACGAACGCCTGCCGACCTGGATGAATGCACGCGCCACGGAACTGATCGAGAACGTGTCGCCGCAGATCAAGCGCTACCTGTTCTCCATGGAGTTCAAGTGTCTGGACAGGTTGCTGATCGACGCCTTCATCCAGTGCCATGCCGATCGGGGCAGGGACCTGGCACCGCGTGTTTCCGCGCTGCGGGTCGCGGCGCATTGCGTCGGCGCGCTCGGCGCGGTGGATCTGCTGGACCCCTACTATCACAGCACGTCGTTCTCCAACCAGCAGTTCATCGAGGGCGGGGTCAACCAGCACAACGACTTCTTCAAGGGCTACGCACCGGTCAGCGACTTCTGTTTCATTTCCGGCGAGGGGGGCGAGCACCGTGTGCGGATCACGCTGAAGTCGGCCGATGGCAGCAGCGACGGGCACGCCGAGCTGCTGCTCAACGGCGTCGCCTGCCATCGCCTCGCGCTATCGGGCCAGTGGCAGACCCACCAGGTCGTGGTTCCGGCGGATCTGGTGAAACACGGACTCAACGACATCTCGATCGCCTGGCCGACGCCGCGGCTCGACGGCACGGACGAGTTGTCCCGGATCGGTCATGCGATCCGCCGCAGCGCCGGGACCGAGATCCATCCCGTGTTCGGCCACATCTACGCCTTCGAGGCGCGAGCCCGCGCGGCCGCACAGCGCGCCGGACATGTCCACGCCTGACCACAGCGCATCCGCATGCAGTCGGAGACCAGCATGAAGCACGATCCGTTTCCATTGACGTTCACCGCGGCACGGCCGGGCGACTCGCTGTCCGACGCCCTGGCCGGCCACAAGGATGCCCTAGGGCGCACGCTGGCCAGCGCCGGCGCCGTGCTCTACCGGGGCTTCGCGCCGATCTCCGGCGAGGAACTCGACGCGCTGGTACGGTCGCTGTCGTCGGCGCCGTACCGCAACGACGAGGAAAGCTCCCCACGCAACCATGTCTACGGCAACGTGTACACCTCGACCAACTACCGGTCCGAGATGGACATCTTTCCGCACAACGAGAACTCCTACAAAAAGGAGATCCCCACCAAGCTGTTCTTCTATTGCGTGCATCCGGGAAGCGAGGGCGGCGCCACGCCGATCGTCGATTGCCGCAAGGTGCTGAACCGCATCGACCATGCGGTCCGGCGGCGCTTCGAAGCGCGCCGTTGGATGTATGTCAGGAACTACACGGCCGGTATCGGCGTGCCCTGGCAGGAAGCGTTCAACACACAGTCCCGTGACGAAGTGGAGGCGTATTGCCGCAGCCAGGATATCCAGTTCGAATGGCTCGGCGACGAGTCGCTCAAGACCTGGCAGATCCGCGACCCGATAGTGCGGCATCCCGTCAGCGGCGATGCCGCCTGGTTCAACCACGCCACGTTCTTCAACATCGAGACGCTCGACGCGGACCTGCGCGCGTCGTTGCGCGAAATGTTCGGCGACGATGGGCTACCGCACAATACCTACTATGGCGATGGCGGCCCCATCGAGCCAGAGGTCGTGCACATGCTGCAACAGGCCTATCTGGCCGAGGCCGTGCCGGTAGCCTGGGAGAGCGGCGACCTGCTGATCGTTGACAATCTGATTACCGCGCACGCCAGAAGGCCGTTCAAGGGCGAGCGCCGGATCTATCTCGCACAGGCCGATCCAGTGCAGCGCGGATGCCTGCCCGGCGTCGAGCCAGCAACCGCCCAAGGACGCGCAGCGCACGTCGCGGCAACGGGCTGAGGTGACGCATGACGCGCGCCACATCATGCATGTTGCACGCCCCCTCGTACGATGTGACTGCTATTCCTTTCTGTCTACGTCATGCACCGCGATGGCACCGCGATGCGGCTTTACACTGTGTGGTCTCTGCCATAGGCTCGCCAACGATCACAACTCTCTGCGATTGCACTGAATCATCAGTCACGCAGGCGCAATGGATGCCGAGGGCAGACGCCGCCGCCGTTCAGCTGCGATCCCCGCACGCAGTGCACGCGTGAATGACGTTCAGCCACGGACGAAGAAATGGATATCGCAAGATCGGAGAAGGTGCGCAGTCGGGGGAAGTGGTTCGCTTCCAGGAAGATGTTGCTGCTGTCCGCGGCGGTGGTCGTCGTCATCATCGGCTTTGCGCTGCGCTCCCAGTCGTCTTCCGCCGCCATCAAGCGCGATGCGCTGGTGATCGGCGTCGTCAAGAGCGGCAGATTCGATGTGTCCGTCGATGGCTACGGCGAATTGAAGTCCGGCAGCGCGCGTCTCATCACCAGCGACAGCAAGGCGACCGTGGAAGAGCTGGTGCTCAAACCCGGGGCGAAGGTGACGCCGGACAGCGTCATCTTGCGCATGTCCAATCCGCAGATCGACCAGGATCTTGATCTCGCCCGGCACCAGCTCGAAGCGGAGAAGATCGCGGTGCAGGAGATCGGGCTGACCCAGCAGCGAGAGCTGCAGGAGGCGGAGGCGGCCTTGTTCAAGGTGCAGTCCGAACTGGAGCTGGCGCAGATGCGCGAGAAGGCGATGGCCGACCTCGCCAAGGCCCGCATCATCAGTTCGATCGCGTATGCCGAGATCTCGCTCAACGCCAAGCAGTTGCGCCACAGCCTGCAGATCGAGAAGCAGCGCTATGCGACGCTGCAGAAGATCAACGGCGCGCAGATCGAGATACGCAACCGCCTCGTGCAGGAGCGTCAGCTCGCCTATGACAAGGTCATGGAACAGAAGAACAGGCTGACCGTCCGCGCCGGCAAGGAGGGGACCTTGCAATTGCTCTACGTGGAGCTCGGCCAGAGCATCGACACCGGCAAGGAGCTGGCGCTGATCGGCGGCGACCGGGACCTCGACGCGCTGGTCAAGATCCCGCAATCCAGAAGCGACGCCGTCCAGATCGGCCAGCCCGCCACCATTTCCGTCGGCGGCACGCGGGTGCCGGCCAAGGTGGCGCAGATCAATCCGGGCGTCGCCGATGGCAGCGTCCTGATCGAGCTCAAGCCCGATCAGCCGCTGCCGGTGAACGCGCGCCCCGGCCTCAACGTGGATGCCAGCGTCGGCGTCGGGTCGTTCCCCAATGCCTTGTACGTGGAACGTCCGGCGAATGTCGTCGCCAATGCCAGCTCCAGCGTGTTCGTGGTGGACGGGAGCGCCGACGTCGCGCGCCGGACCAAGGTGGAGTTCGGGCAGGAGTCCGGCAAGTTGATCCAGATCAGGAACGGCGTACCCAAGGGTTCCGGCATCGTCCTGTCGGATGTCTCCAAGTACGCGTCGGAGGACGTGCTCGCAATCGCCGATTGACGCGTGCCGAGCCGCATGCGTTGTGCAGTCGCTACATGGACCAGTCATTACTTCCGGGGTACGTCATGAGCAAGGCCAAGATCCGCGTCGAGAATCTCAGCAAGGTGTTCTCGACCGACGAAGTCGACACCTATGCGCTGTCCGAGGTGACCCTGCAGGTGCTCGAGGGCGACTACCTCGCCATCTCCGGTCCTTCCGGCTGCGGGAAGTCCACGCTGCTCTCGATTCTCGGACTGCTGGATGCCCCGACCTCCGGCAGCTACTTTCTCGACGGCATCGATGTCAGCAGGATGGGCCTGTCCGAAGGTGCGGAGGTCCGCTGCGAGAAGATCGGCTTCGTCTTTCAGCAGTTCAATCTCATCGACGGGCTGACGGTGGCCCAGAACGTCGCGCTTCCGCTGCGCTATTCGCGCACCAGGCGCAGTGCCGAGCAGGTGCAGGCGCGGGTCACCGACTGCCTGGAGAAAGTCGGCATGAACCACCGCGCCGGGCACAGGCCGAACCAACTGTCCGGCGGCCAGCAGCAGCGCATCGCCATCGCCCGCGCCCTGGTGGCCAACCCCGCCGTCCTGCTGGTGGACGAGCCGACCGGCAACCTGGACTCCGCCAATGGCGACGCCATCATGGCGTTGCTGGATGAGTTGAACCAGGCCGGCACCACCATTTGCATGGTCACCCACGATCCGCGCTATGCGGACTTCGCCCGGACCCGGATCAGCCTGCTGGATGGCAAGATCCAGTCGAGCCATTCGCGGGCCGCCGGGCGGCCCAAGGACGAGGCCGCCTGATGCTGCGCCAGGAACTCGCGGAGGCCTGGAGCAGTCTGCGCAAGCGGCCATTGTTCGTCCTCAGCATCGTGCTGACCCTGACGGTGACCCTTGGCATCCTGCTGTGCGTGGTCAACCTCAACCAGGTGCTTCTGCTCAAGGCGCTGCCGTACCCGGCCCAGGAGCGGCTGGTCGTGGGCGTCGGCAACGTCTACGAGAGCAGCGAGGTGAAGTTCGCCGACAACGTCGCCTATCCGATCGCCGAACTGCTCGAGAAAAGCAAGGCGCAGACCGGCCTCGAGCAGTTGGCGATCCTGAACTACGGCGAGGAAATCGTCACCAACATCGCCGCCCGACCCAAGCTTCGCATCACCAACGCGACGCCTGACTACTTTCCCATTCTGGGCGCCGGCTTCGCCAAGGGCAGCGGTTTCTCCGCGCGCAATGGCGTCGGTTCGCACGAACCCGTGGCCGTCATCAGCTACGAGACCTGGCAGACCTATTTCGGGGGACGCGACAACGTGCTCGACGACAAGGTCGTCGTCAACGACGTCTCCTACCGGATCATCGGCGTCACCGCCGCGCGCTTCGTGGAGCCGGAGCTGTTCCAGGCCGGTCTGAAGACCAACGTCTGGTTGCCCTGGGAATTCAACACATGGCCGCCGGAGATCCGCCGCAACTGGTCGGCCTTCACCGACCAGATCAAGCTGCTCGGCCTGCTCGCACCCGGTCAGCGCCAGGCGGTCGCCGAACAGTCGATCAACAGTCTCGTCAGCGACCGCTTCAAAGCCGAGACGCGCGGTTCGGCCTTTCTCAACAATGCTTCCTATCACGTCTCGCTGGAAGGACTGAAGCCCTATCTGGTGGAGGACGGACGGGTGTCGGCGCTGCTGTTCCTCGCCAGTGGCCTCGCCCTGGCCATCATCGCCTGCATCAACGTCTTCAACCTGCTGCTCTCGCGGGCGGCCGAGCAATTGCGCGAGCTCTCCATCCGCGCCACCCTGGGCGCGAAGAAGTCGCACATTTTCCGACAGGTCTTCGCCGAACACCTGTTGCTGGTCGGCACCTCCACCGTGCTGGCGCTGTTGCTGGCCACCGTGGTGACCTCGGCGATGAAGGACAGGATCGCGGGGCAGTTGCCGCGCATCGCCGAGCTATCCATCTCCCCCGCAACGGTGGGGGTGGCCATCGGCCTGGTGCTGCTCCTGGCCCTCGCGTTCTCCGGGTTGGTGACGCATCTTCTCGACTACCGGCGCCTGGCGTCCCAACTCAAATCCAGCGGCAAGGGGTCGGGATTGCAGGTGTCGGCAACCGTGCGCGACACGCTGGTGGTGAGCCAGATCGCGCTCGCCGCGTTCCTGCTCGTCGCCATCTCCAGCGTCGTCCGACTCTCCTACGAGACCATCACGCGCGATCCCGGCTTCAATATCGACAACCTGGTATTCGCCAACTTGAGTACCGGCGCGCTGCAGCCCAGTCGGGACGAGCGCATCCGCAACATCGAAGATCTCACCGCGCGCCTGAAACAGTTGCCCAAGGTGAAGCAGGTGAGCAGCGCGCTGTTCGTGCCGATGATGAGCAACCGCTGGACAAGCTCGGTCAAGCTGGATGCCGCCGGCACCGAGACGGTATCGGTGGCCACCAATCTGGTGGACGACGCCTACCTTTCGGTGATGGGGGAAAAGCTGGCGAGCGGCAGCAACTTCAGCCGCGACGACGTGAACAGCTCGGCGCCGAAGGTGCTGGTCAACCAGGAGATGGCCAGGCGTATCGCACCCGACGGCGATGTCGTCGGCCGTCACGTCTATTGGCAGGCGGACGGCGAGGGCGAGTTCAAGCCCAATGAAATCATCGGCGTCGTGCGCGATGTGAGCATTCCGCGCACGCCGGCCACGCCGCGGCTCTACGCGACCCGCTACAGCGGCCTGCGCTTCATCGTGCAACTCGACCAAGGCGCCACGCTGAGCCGGCAGGAATTCCTCGACGTGCTCGGCGCGGTCAACAGCCAGTACAACCTGTACGAGTACGAGCGGGTCGACGGCATCTATCACCAATTGGTGCTCAAGGACCTGTTCATCGTCTGGGTGGCGATCGGCCTCGGTGTGCTGACCGTGCTGCTGGCCAGCGTCGGAATCTACGGCGTGCTCAATTACGGCATCCTGCTGCGCCGTTATGAACTCGGCGTGCGGATGTCCATCGGCGCAGCACCGGCGCGCATCGCGCAAATGGTCTATACGGAGAACCTGATCCTCTGCGTCTACGGCACCATCGCCAGCCTGGTCGTCCTGATCGCCGCCGATCGGCTGCTGGCGCGCTACGCGGGCTACGAGCTGCCGTTGTCCTGGGGCGCCGGAGCGACCGGCTACATCGTCATCGTCGCCTCGGTGGCCGCCGCCTGCTACCTCACGCTGCGGGCCATCATCACCCGTTGGCCCGTGTTCGCGCTGCGCTCGGAGTAGGCGCCCGCCATCGCGACCATCAGACTGCAACAAGGATGAATCCATGCATGCTATCCGCCTGATCTGCGTCCCGTTCGCGGGGGCCGGCGCGTCCTTCTTCAATGCCTGGAAAGGCGTTGCCGAAGGGCTGGAGCCGGTCCCGATGCAGTTGCCCGGGCGCGAGAAGCGCTTTCTCGAGCCGGCGCATGAGGACCTGCATGCCGCCGCGGACGAGTTGGCGGGGCACCTGCTGGCCGACGACGACGACCAGCCGGCCCTGCTGTTCGGGCACAGCCTGGGCGCGGTGCTGGCCTTCGAACTCGCGCGCCGGCTCGAGGACTCGGCGCGGTTTCCATTGCTCGGCGCGGTGGTCAGCGGATCGCCGGATCCGTGGAGTCCCCGCGCCGAGCGCGCGTCCGACCAGCGCGACGACGACGCTTTCATCGCCGCTGTGTCGCGCTTCTCGGACTATCGCCACGAGGCGCTGGACGATCCGATGATGCGTGAACTGCTGCTGCCGGCGCTGCGCGCGGATGTGCGCATGCACGAGGAGTATCGGCCGCGCAGCGGGGCAGGGCTCAGCGTGCCGCTGATGACCGTGCGCGGCGCCCAGGACGCCTTGGTGTCGGCGTCGCAGGTCGCCGGCTGGTCCCGCGCCAGCGGCGCGCGATGCACGCACCGCGAGTTGCCGGGCGGCCATATGTACTTCACCGCGGATCCCGTGCCTCTATTGCAACTCATCGACCGTTTCGCGCGCTCGCTGTCGACCGCCACCGCCGTGGATGCCGCGCGGTGAGGCTGGCCGGCAAGGTCGCCGTCGTCACCGGCGCCGCGCGTGGCCTGGGGCGCGAATGCGCCCGCGCGTTCGCCCGCGAAGGTGCCGACCTGGTCTTGCTGGATGTCGACGCGCACATCGACGGCGTGCCGTATCCCCTGGGCAACGCCGACCAACTGCAGACCACCGCCGCGCTGTGCCGCCGCGCCGGCGCGGCGGTGCTGGTGGTCAGCGCCGACGTGCGCGACATGGCGGCGCTGCATCAGGCCAAGGACATGGCGCTGGAACGGTTCGGCCGGATCGACATCCTGCTGAACAACGCCGGCATCGCCGCGCCCTCGGGAAAGATCGTGCACGACATCGAGGAGGAAGAGTGGAACCTGATGATCGACATCGACCTCAGCGGCGCGTGGCGCATGACCAAGGCCGTCGGACAGTTCATGACGTCGCAACGCACCGGGAGCATCATCAACATCGCGTCCACCGCCGGCAGCGTCGGCTACCGCAACTTCTCGGCGTACGTGGCTGCCAAGCACGGCATCGTCGGGCTGACCCGCGCCGCGGCGCTGGACTACGGTCCGCTCAAGGTGCGGGTCAACGCGATCTGTCCGGGTTCGGTACGTGACTCCGGTCATGTCGAGGGCCGTATGTTGTCGGAGATCGCACGCTCGCTCGAGGTCGACGTGGCCAGCCACGAGCAGGTCTTCACCCAGGCGCAACCGATGAACGAACTGGTTGAGCCGGCGGATGTCGCCGAAGCCGCGGTCTGGCTCGCATCGGATGCGGCACGCCGGGTGACCGGCAGCATCGTCACCGTCGACGGCGGATTCACGGCGCGCTGAGCGTAGGACAGAGCAACCAGAATCGGAGCCGCCCACCCATGCCTTCCACGACCCACCGCGACGCTGCGCAGGCCACGGCCCGCGAGCACGTATCGAGCGGACACGCGCATGCCCTGCGCGTGCGACTGGCGGTGGGCGTGAGCCCGGAGCAGGCCCGGCAGCGCGCCGGCGCACTCGGTTGCGTGCCTGACCGGAGCGGGCGCGGTGCCGTGCCCGTTCTCCACTTCTTCAGCGAAACCCTGCCGTTCGCCGACCACAGCGCTCACGCGGACGCACTGGCCAAGCGGGAACTCGCCCGCGCAGTTGGCGCCGGTCCGCCGAACACGGTGAGGATCGTGCAACTGACCTACGCCAACGGTCCTTGCGACCTGATCGTGGCGGCCCGACGCGACGTGGCCGGGCTCACCACGCTGACCCGTATCGTGGACCATCTCGCGAGCGAAGCCGCGGGCGACGCACCGGCGCACGGCGGCGGTACCGCGGCCGTCGTCACCGCCGCTGCGTTGCCGCCGGTGACCGATGGCGCGCTCGGCGCGGCTCCGCTGGCGCGTTGGTCGGCCACGACGACCGAGACCGGCACGATGCGCCACGGGCCGATCGTGCTGAACGCGCCGTTGGAGGTGATCGCAAGGGCCATCACACGCGTCGTCCTCGCCTTCGCGCGACAGACCATGGCGAGCATTCCCGTGCTGGCCGACGTTCCGCCGACGCAGCCGGGCGACACCGCATCGGGCTGGGCGCGGCGGGTGATCGGTGCCGACCCGCGGCACTGCGGCGTGTTGCTGACCCGTACCGCCGCGGCGCCGTTCAACGCCGGCACGCAGGCGGTGCTCGGGCAGGAACCCGGCGACTGGCTCGGCGTGGTGGTGCATGACGTACCGGCGCTGTCTGCGCTGGGCGTAACGCAACTGGACTACCTTGCGTTCCTGCAGCCGCCCTATCCGGTGATGCTGGACATCGCCACCACGGCGGCTGGCAGCGAAATCCGCCTTAGCCACGAACGTAGCGTTCTGGGCAACGACGATGCGCAGTGGCTCCTGACCTGCATCGGCACGGTCGCACGGCAACTGATGGCCAATCCCGCCGCCGCGCTGGAGAGCCTGCCACTGCTCGACGACGCGCAAAGGCGCAGCGTACTCGAGCTCGGCGCCGGCGCCGAGCGGCCGCAGATGGAACCGGCGCTGCGGATCGAGGCGGGCATCGCCGCCGTCGCCGCCCGTCACCCCCAGGCCCCGGCCATCAGCGACGACGCCGGGGCGATGACTTACCGAGAGTTGGAGAAGTGCGCCACGACGATGGCCGCGCAGTTGGCGCGCCTGGGCGTGCGGCCAGGCGATCACGTCGGCCTGTGCGTGGATCGGTCACGCCACATGATCGCCGCCGCCGTGGCGATCATGAAGCTGGGCGGCACCTATGTGCCCATCGATCCGAAGTATCCGACGGACCGCATCGCCCAGACCTGCGCCGATGCGGCCCTGAAGTTGCTCATCGTGCAGAACGGGGCATCGGCATGCGCGGCTGGCTGCGCCATCGCGACGCTGCCCGCGTTGCTGGATGCCGACGCTGGCGCTGGCCTGCAGGAACCGGACGGGCTGACGCCGGACGATGCGGCATACATGATCTACACCTCCGGCTCCACCGGCCGCCCGAAGGGGGTACGCGTCGCGCATCGCAGCGTGCACGCGCTCGTCGCCGCCGTCCGCGACGATTTCCAACTGGGGCCGCACGACGTGTGGAGCTTCTTCCACTCCTTCTCGTTCGACTTCTCGGTGTGGGAAGTGTGGGGCGCCCTGCTGACCGGCGCGTGCGTGCATGTGGTCGGGCACGAGGCGTCGCGGGATCCTGTGGCGCTCATCGAGCAGATCAACGAGCGCGGCATCACCCTGCTCAGTCAGACCCCGTCGGCCTTCGCCCAGCTGATGGCCCACGAAGCGGATCGTCCGATCGGTCCGCAGCTGCGGCTGGTGATCTTCGGTGGCGAAGCGCTGGATACACGGCGCCTGTTGCCATGGTTCGACCGGCATCCCGAGCGGCAGTGCCGGCTGGTCAACATGTTCGGCATCACCGAGACCACGGTGCACGTCACGGCCAGGACGGTGTCGCGGCTGGATGCCCTGGAAGGATCGCGCTCCGTCGGCAAGCCGATTCCGGGCTGGCAGGCCTATGTGCTCTCCGCCGACCTGGCGCTGCTGCCTCCCGGCGTCGACGGTGAGATCCATGTCGCCGGCGCCGGCGTGGCCTTGGGCTACCACGATCGCGCGGAACTCAACGCGCAGCGTTTCGTCGCCAATCCGTTCGGCGAAGGCCTGTTGTACCGCAGCGGCGACCGCGGCAGGCTGCTGCCCGACGGCGAGCTGCTCCATCTCGGGCGCCTGGACAGCCAGATCAAGCTGCGTGGTTTCCGCATCGAACTCGACGAGATCCGCTCGGTGCTGCAGGACTGTCCCGGCGTGTCCAGCGCGGCGGTGGTCTTCGCCCAGCGCGACCCCGCCGATGCGGCCACCGCGCGCATCGATGCCTACGTGGTGCTCGACGGCGCAACGCTGGATCAGGTCTGGGATCTGGCGCTGTCGCGGTTGCCGGAGCACATGCTGCCGGCCACAATCGCGCAGGTCTCCTCCATGCCGTTGACCATCAACGGCAAGGCCGATCCCGTCGCCATGGCGGCCCGGGTCCTGGCGTCGTCGGGCCGTGGTCCGCGCACAGGAGGGGACCGGTCTGCGCCGCCCCGCGCGGCCGCCATCGACCGACCTGCCGACATCGCCGCCGACGACGTGACCCGCCAGTTGTTGGATATCTGGCAGGAACTGTTCGCCGTGCCGGTGTCCAGCAGCGACAACTTCTTCGACCTTGGCGGCAACTCCCTGATCGCCATCCGCATGTCCGCCAAGGCCCGGGAGAGGGGACTGCCGGGCCTGCAACTGCGCGACCTGTACGTGCACCAGACCATCGCCGGGCTCTCGACCTTCCTGACGGCCAGCGCGCCGGCGCGGACCAACGGAGCGGCGGAACGCGCCGCCTGACCCATCGACCACAGCTCAAGGACACAGTGCCATGGACGTCGAAGACATCATCAGCCGTTGCGCCGAACAGGGCATCCTCCTGAGGATCCAGGACGGGACCTTGAACATCGAGGTCAAGAGTCCGCCCAAGGACAAGGCGCTGCTGCTGGAACTCAAGCAGCAGCGCGACCGGGTCGAGCAGGCGTTGCTCGGCGCGTCCGCGCAGCGCGACGCGGGTGCCGGACGCGAACGCCCGACGTCGATGAGCCTGTTCTACTTTTCCAGCGACGAGGGCAGCAGCGACCGCGACAAGTATCGGCTGCTGCTCGATGGCGCGCGGTTCGCGGACGAACACGGATTCGAGGCGGTGTGGACACCGGAGCGGCACTTCGCCCGCTTCGGCGGCCTGTATCCCAATCCGGCGCTGATGGCTTCCGCGCTGGCGACCACCACCCGCCACGTCGCCCTGCGTGCCGGCAGCGTGGTGCTGCCGCTGAACGATCCGCTGCGCGTGGCCGAAGAATGGGCCGTGGTGGACAACCTGTCCGATGGGCGCGCCGGCGTGGCGTTCGCGTCCGGCTGGCAGCCCAACGATTTCGTGCTGGCGCCGGATGTCTATCCGACCCGCCATCAGTTCATGTACGACGGCATCGAGCAGATCCGCACCCTGTGGCGCGGAGCCTCCATCACGCGCCGCAACGGCGCTGGCGAGGACATCGCGATCAGTTGCCTGCCGCGGCCGATCCAGCCGGAGTTGCCGGTCTGGATCACGGCCGCCACCAGCCCGCAGACCTTCGAATCGGCAGGCAGGATCGGCGCCAACGTCCTGTCCCACTTGACCGGGCAGACACCGGAGGCGCTGGGCCAGAAGATCAAGGTCTACCGCCAGGCGAGGGCGGAGGCCGGCTATACGACGCCAGGGCAGGTGACGGTGATGATCCACACCTTCATTTCCTCCGACCAGGCATCGGTTCTTCAGGTCGCCAAGGAACCGTTCAAGCGCTATCTAGCCCAGTCGATCGATCTGTTGAGCAACCTCGCCGCGCAGGTCGGCATCGACCCGAAAAGCATCGGCAGCGGCGACATGGAAACCTTGCTGGAACACGCCTTCCACCGCTATCACGGAACCAGTGCGCTGCTGGGCACGCCCGACAGCGCGTTGGAGTTCGCCGCCAGACTGCGCTCCATCGGCGTGGACGAGATCGCGTGCCTGGTGGATTTCGGCATCGACCCGCGGGTCGTGCTCGAGAATCTGCCCCATCTGAACCGGCTGAAGAACGCGGTGGCGACCCTGTGACCACTGCAGCGCGTCCGATCCCGGCACCTTGCGGCGCGGCCCCGTGGCGCGCGCAGGGGCGCACATGAGCGCGCTGTCGCGGCATCCGCTGCTGTGGCGCCTGGCCGTGTGGGTCTGCCTGCCCATCGCGATCGCCTGCTGGTTCGGCTACGCGCAGCTGCGCCAGAGTCTGCCGCAAGCGGGCGACCGCAGCGTGGCCAAGGGCCTGGCGGCGGACGTGCACATCACCCGCGATGCCCACGGCGTCCCCCATATCCGCGCCTCCAGCGACATGGACGCCTATTTCGCGATGGGCTACCTGCACGCCCAGGACCGTCTTTGGCAGCTGGAATTGGCGCGGCGGGTCGCGCAGGGGCGCCTTGCCGAGGTCCTTGGGCAGCAGGCCTTGTCCAGCGACATCTGGATGCGCACGCTCGACATCCATGGCGCCGCCGAGCGCGCCTGGCCGGCGCTGGCGCCGGACGCCAAGCGATCACTGCAGGCATATGCCGATGGCATCAATGCTCGGCTTGACGAGGGCACGACGCTGCCGCCCGAATTCCTGCTGCTCGGCGTGACACCAGAGCGGTGGACGCCTATCGACTCGCTGGCATGGTTCAAGGTGTTCAGCCTCAACCAGTCCAACGGCATGCGTGCCGAGGCGGACCGCTATCTGGCGCGCAAGTTCCTCCCCGAACGGCAATGGGCGCTGCTAGAGCGAAGCTATCCCGCGGATGCGCCGACCACACTGACGCTCGATCAGCCGATGCAAGCCCTGTCCGACCTGAGCCGACGTCTGGAGCGGACCCTGGGGCTGGGTGGGCCGTATGTCGGCAGCAATGCCTGGGTACTCGCCGGACGGCTGACCCGCGATGGCGCGCCGTTGCTGGCCAACGACCCGCACATGAGCTTGCAGATGCCCTCGGCGTGGTACGTGGCCGACCTCTCGGCCCCGGGGTTCGCCGTCTCCGGGATGTCGGTCGTGGGTCTGCCCATCATCGTCTTCGGCCGCAATCGCCACGTCGCATGGGGCGGCACCAACATGATGGCCGATACCCAGGATCTCTATGCGCTGGAGACCCACCCGGAGCGTCCCAACGTTTACCGCGTGGATGGACAGTGGCACGCGATGACGGTGCGCCAGGAAGAGATCGCGGTGCGGGCCGACTTCCCCGCCTCGCTGCGCGCCCCGCGCGCGCCGGTGCGCGTGCAGGTCCGCAGCACACGCTTCGGGCCCGTGGTCAGCGACGCGACAGGGCTGTTCGACCAGCCGATCAGCCTGCGCTGGTCGGGCCTGGACGATGGCGACACGTCCTACCAGGGCATCTTCCGACTCGCCTACGCGCGCAACTGGGCGGACTTCAACGCTGCGCTCGGCCAGGTCGTGACCCCGGCCATCAACGTGGTCTACGCCGATGACGCCGACAACATCGGCTATGTCGCGGCGGGACGCATTCCACTGCGAGGAACAGGGGATGGCAGCATGCCGACCCCGGCGGCAGGCACGGCGTCGGGTTGGCGCGGCTATGTCCCGTTCGGCGAGATGCCGCGCGCCCTGAATCCGGCCAGCGGGGTCATCGTCAGCGCGAACAACAAGGTGGTGGATGATCGCTACCCTCACTTCATTTCGCGCGACTGGGCGCCACCAGCTCGCGCCGAACGCATCACCGCCATGATCGCCGACGCCCTGCGCCGCAATGGCAAGATCGACACGGAGCAGACGCGCCTGATGCAGGCGGACACCGTGGACCTTGAAGCGCTTGCGCTGCGCGATTACCTGGTCGCCCATGTTTCCCCGGAACTGGCATCCAGCGCCGCGGTCCGGGATCTCGCGAAGTGGGACGGCCGCATGGACACGGACCAGCCTTCGGCCACGGTGTTCAACTTCTGGCTCAGGCACCTGCGCAAACGTCTGCTCCTGGACCGGATCGACGACGAGCAGGGCGCAGCCGACCAGTTACAGGCACTGCGCGGCTACGTCGGCGGAGTCACTCCCGTGCAGATCCGCCAGCTGTTGCAAAGCGGTGACCCCGCCTGGTGCGGCAGCGCCAGCAAGGACGCCACAGGCTGCACGGGCACCCTGCAGGCCGCGCTCGACGATGCGTTGCGGGAGCTGCGCAAGTACGGCAGCGACCGGTCGGACTGGGCGTGGGGGACGCTGCATCGCGCGCGGTTCAACCATGTCCCGTTCGGCGACGTGAACCTGCTGGACCGCGTGTTCTCACGACGTCTGCCGAGCCCTGGCTCGGAGAATTCCGTGAACGTCGCCGGTAGCCTCTATCGGCCGATGAAAGGCTACGAACAAAACTTCGGTGCGGTATTCCGCCAGGTCATGGTGATGGGGCAGGGGGGCGGGGAGCACGCCTACATGAACTCGACCGGACAGTCCGGCAATCCGATGAGCCCGCATTTCGACGACATGCTGGAACCCTTCGCGCATGCGCAACTGTACGCATTGAAGCAGCCGGACGCCGCGGCCGGGGCGATGCGCCAGACCCTGCATGCAGCAGGCAGCGCCAGCGGGGCAAGACCGTGAAGCTGTTCGACCTCTTCGTCCGCCGCGCCCCGAACCGGATCTTCCTCTCCATTTTGCTCGGCGCGCTGTCCGGTGTCTGCTATTCGCTGCTGATCCCCATGGTGCAGGTCGGCATCAGCGGCGCGGACACAGCAGCGGGTAGCGCCGACACCGCCATCTTCCTGGGCGTGGAGGTCCACCAGCACAAGCTGGCTCTGGTCTTCTTCGCGCTGTGTGCCTGCGTCCTGGTATTCCGCTCCGTTTCGCAGATCACTTTGCTGCGCGTTGCCATGGAGGTGACGACCGAACTGCGCCGCACGCTGTACGAGCGCATCAGCCAGGCCCCGATCGCCGAGCTCGAACGCATGGGGTCGGCCCGGCTCATCGCCGCGATCACCACCGACGTCGGCCGCATCGTGTTCGGCGCGCGGGCGCTGCCGGACCTGCTCATCAGCGCGGTGACCATCGTCGGCATGCTGGGCTTCATGAGCTACCTGGATTTTCCCGTCTTCGTCCTGGTCCTGCAGGCCATCGCCTTCGGCGCGATCACTTACCAGATCCCGATGTTCCTCGCCAACCGCCACTTCCAGCGCTCACGCGAACGCATCGATCCCCTGCAGGACGCCATCCAGGGCCTGATCAACGGCGCGAAGGAACTCAAGCTCGATCCGGTCAAGCGCCAGCGCTACTTCCTCGACGTGCTGATGGACAACGAGTACGCCGTCATGCGCGCCGACAAGGCCGGCAACACCGTCGTACGGCTCGCCGCCAATTACGGCGACATGATCAGTTTCCTGGTCATCGGCGTCATCGCCTATGTCTTCGTCAACTATCACGCGATCACCGCCGCCACCCTCACCAGCGTGATCATGGCGATGCTGTACATCACCACGCCCATCGCGCTAGTGATCAACACCGTTCCCGCCGTGTTCATGGCGCGCATTTCCTTGAAGAAGGTCAACGCGCTGCTGGGCGCCATCCCGTCGGAGACGTACCCGGTTGCCGCTGGCGGAGCGCGTGACGATTGGTCGACGCTGACCCTGCGCGGATTGGAGTACACCCACGCGGGCAATGGCGACGATGCGGGCTTCCACGTCGGCCCCATCGACCTGACCATCCATCGCGGGGAAGTGACCTTCATCGTCGGCGGCAACGGCTCCGGCAAATCGACCCTGAGCAAGCTCATCACGCTCCACTACCGCGCCAGCGGCGGAGACATGCTGTTCGACGACGATCCGCTGACCGATGCCAACATCGTTGCCTACCGCAACCAGATCTGTTCGATCTACTCCGACTACCATCTCTTCGACCGGCTACTTTGCGACGCGCGGCTTGACGAGGACGAAAAGATCCGCGAGTACATGACCCTGCTCAAACTGGAGCGCAAGCTGTCCATCGTGGGACGCAAGTTCTCGACCCGCGCATTGTCGGACGGACAGCGCAAGCGCCTGGCGCTGCTGGCGGCGCTCATCGAGGACAAGACACTGTATCTCTTCGACGAATGGGCGGCCGATCAGGATCCGTCATTCAAGGAAATTTTCTACCGACGGATCATCCACGAACTCAAGGCGAGAGGGAAAGCCGTCATCGTCATCAGCCACGACGATCGCTTCTTCGGAGAGGCGGACCGGATCGTCCACATGGAGCAGGGGCGCCTGCGCGAGGCCATCGCCGGCCCCGACGCGCCAGCCGTCTCGATTCAGGCCGGGCTCTCCTCCGGAGAGCCCCTAGCCGCGCCGCGGCTGCCTTTCGCCACCACGGGGAACGAACGATGATCGACCTCATTGAAAAGAACGGATCCGACGCGTCGCTGCTGAACAGGGAATTCGAGCGTTACGTCGACGCCCACGGGATTTCCGATCCCATCCCGTTCCGCGACCTGGCGACGACGGAGTTCATGCGGACGTATCAGTACCCGATCAACTCATGGCCATTCTTCGTGTCGCCCGCGTTCGTGGCCGACATGCAGGAAATGAACGGAAACATCCTGCGCATCACCCATGCCGCCATCCGCGGCATCTTCAACGATGATCCCGAGCGCATGGCCGCGGCCATGGGAATGGACGCCGTGCGCTGCTCGCTGTTTCTCAGCAAGCTCAACCTGTCGGACATCTGCTTCCGCACCGATGCCGTGCTGACGGAGCAAGGCCTCAAGCTGGTGGAGGTGAACGTCGGCACCTCCATCGGAGGCTGGCAGATCCAATGGATGGACGAGACCTTCAGGAGCTATCCCGGCTACCGCGATTTCTTCGACAAGCACAGCGTCAGCTGCCGCAACACGCCGGTCACGTTCTTCCGTTTCCTGATCGAGTCGGCGGCGCGGATCGAGGACCGCGGCACGCGGGTCATCCTGGTCAAGGTCAAGGAAGGCTTCGATCCGGGCTTGTACGGCGAGTTCCTGCAGCAGTGCATCGACGAGGCCGTCGCCGCATCCGGAGTCGACGCCCAGGTACGGTTCTTCGCCTCGTTCGACGCGCTTGAAGTGACGCCGCAGGGCACCTTCCACGATGGCGACAGAATCCACTTGGTCACCTTCGGCGACCTGAGCGGCGAGGCGCCGGCGCCGGTCCAGTTGCTGCGCAGCGTGCTGGCCGGCAAGCTGGCCTGCCCGGACTTCCCGACCAACATGGTGCTGTCCGACAAGCGCGCAATGGCGCTGCTGCACTACGCCGTGCAGGCGGGCGCGCTGCCCACCGCCGACGCCGCGCTGGTCACGCGCTATGTGCCCCGCACCTTCATGCTTGGCGGGCCGCTTTACCGGGCGGACCTGATGGACGAATTGCTGGCGCGCAAGGACGACTATGTCGTCAAACAGTGCGACGGCATGCAGGGCATCGACGTCTATGTCGGGCGTTTCATGAGCATGGAGGACTGGACGGGAAAACTGGCCACACTGGAGCGACGAGAGCTGTGGATCGCCCAGGAGTATTGCGAATCCGTGCGCTTCTATGGCCACGCGCCGGGCTCGCGCGAGGTCTTCGACTTCGTCTGGGGCGTGTTCCAGTTCGGCGATCGTTTCGGTGGCTCATGGATTCGCATGATGCCGAACAACGAAAGCTACGACGGCGTCATCAACTCCGCCCGCGGCGCGCAGGAGCGCATCGTGTTCGAAGCGGCATGTTGACGGGCGGGGCAGGTAACCGGCCCATCGCGCCACCGCGCGTGGCCTAGACAGATGTGAACCTTAGGAGAAACATCGCGATGAACCCACTTGCTTCCCTTTCCTCGCGACGCGCCATCGGCGCCTGCGCGCTGGTCCTGGCACTCGCGGTCGGCGTACCTGCACAAGCGGAGCCGACCGACGTCGAAGTGCGCGTGCTGGCGCGCGGCGCGAAGTTCATCGGCGGCTACACGGCATCGGCCCTGGTGACGCTCACCGATGCGGAGACGGGCGAGGTGCTGGCGAAAGGCATGACCCGGGGCTCGACCGGTGATACGCAGCGCATCCTGCAGGGCCGCGCTCCCCTGTCCACGCCGGATTCCGGCGTGTTCAAGGCAACGCTCGACCTGACCGATGCGCGCCGCGTCACCGCTACGGTCACCGGACCGATGAGCCAGCCACAAGCGGCGACCACGGTCGCCAGCAGCCAATGGATACTGCCCGGCCGCCACGTGACGGCCGGCGACGGTTGGTTGCTCGAACTGCCGGGCCTGATCGTCGACCTGGCGACACCTACCGCGTATCAGTGGGTCAAGGCGAACTCGACCATTCCACTTGAGGCATCGGTCACTCTGATGTGTGGCTGCGGCCTGTCGACCGACGGCCCCTGGAAGGCGGACGGAACCGACGTCGAAGCCTATCTCTGGATCGACGGAAAGAAGCAGAAGCCCCAAACGCTGCGCTTCAATGCCGCAACCAGCCGATACGAAACCCAGCTCGCGACTCAAGGCCCCGGCATTTATGAGGTCCAGATCCGCGCGTGGACCGGCACGACCAACAACGCCGGCGTCGCCAGGACGACATTTTTCGTGAAATGATCCAGCCGCGCAGTTCATCCCGTCGGGCGAGCGTGAGGGCAGGGCACCATCGGCCGACGTGCTGGAGCCTACTAGGCCAGCACGCGGCTGGCCTGCCCGATGGCGTGATTGATCCTCGCGATCACCTCCGCACGCTGCTCGTTGACGAAGAAGTGGCCACCGGGCAGCCAATGGACCTCGCACGCGCCGGTGGTGAGCTCGTGCCAGGCGTCGACATCGGCCTGCGCCACTTCGTGGTCGTCCATGCCGGCCAGGACGGTGATAGGGCAGCCCAACGGTTGCGGCCCGGCCCGGTAGACATCCGCGATCCTGAAGTCAGCGCGCAGCAGGGGAATCAGCAGGTCCAACAGTTCCGCGTTGCCCAGCACTTCCTCCGGCGTCCCATCCAGTTCACGCAGCTTGGCCACGAAATCGTCCTTGGGCAGGTCATGGATACTGGCGCGGGTCGATGGGACGTGCGGCGCGCGGCTACCCGACGCGATCAGTCGGGCAGGGCCCGGCAACCCGGACGACGCGCACCGACGGGCGAACGCATAGGCTACCCGGCTGCCCAGGCTGTGGCCGAACAGCAGGTAGGGCTTATCGAAGAGGCCAACGAACGCAGCGCTCAGATCGGCCACCATCGCCTCCATCGATGCGTGCGCAGGTTCGCCCATGCGGGAAGCACGTCCTGGCGGCTGCGCGCAGACCAGTTCCACGTTGTCGGGCAGACTGGAAGCCCACGGAATGTACATGGCTGCCGATCCACCGGCATACGGCAGACAGACCAACCGCAGATCGGCGTATGGTCGAGGATCGGGACGGATGAACCAGCGGCTGGCGCTCAACGGCGTACCTCCTGTAGTGGATGTGCAATGGATTTCGCACGGATATGGAAGCTGGCGGGGAGCCATACGTCATCGTCCGATGATACTCGCCACGAATTGCTTGCGCGCTCGTTCAGGCCGCACGACGCCGAAAACAGACATGCCAGACGACGACACTATCGACCTCATCGTTGTGGAGGGCAGCGGCCGGTAGGTGGCGCCTGTAATTCCTAGCCGTTTTAATCACTGAGCAGATTGCCAACAGGACCAAGCATGAAGGATGAATCCGACTTCTCGCCAACGCTTGATGCGGCAGCACAGGCGATCGCTGATGGTGACGGATCGAATTTCCGTCCATCCGCAGATGCACGCAGCCAGCGCACGACGAACGACGTGAAGCAGATGTATGAAAAATTCCCTTATCCAAGCCCCATCGTCGGCAACGGGCTGATTCGGGACAACGGGAACATGCTGAGCGTTCTTTTCCCCGACGAAGACTTCGCGGGCAAGCGGATTCTGGACGCTGGATGCGGAACAGGCCAGCGCGCCAATGGCGTCGCCAAGATGTTTCCCAAGGCGCAGGTCATTGGCGTGGACATGACCTCTGCGTCACTTGACGCAGCCAGGAAGATGGCGGCCAGCAACAACCTCTCCAACATCGAGTATCGCCAGTGCGATCTGCTGGAACTCGACCTGGGCCTGGAGTTCGACGTGATCATCTCCAGCGGCGTGATGCACCACCTGGAGGATCCGATCAAAGGCCTGAGCAGATTACGCACGCACCTGAGCGACACCGGCGTGGCGATGATCTGGCTATATCACGCACTTGGTGAGTATGAGCGCTTTCTGGGGCGCGAATTGCTGCACCGGCTGTGGGGCGAAAACAAGTCGGACCTCGATCGCGGCGCCGCGCTGATGGACGCGCTCAGACTCGACCTGGGCTCCCACCAGTACGGCAGTGTGTCAGGGCAGGCCGGAAGCGAGATCAGCTATCGGTCCATCAACGCCGATGCCTACATGCATCCGATTGTGGAGGCTTATAGGCTCGCAAGAGGGCTCAGCATGATGCTGGACGCGGGCTACGACTGGGCGGCCGTGGCCAGCCTGAACTTGATCGGCAAGAGTGTTCTCATCGATATCGAAGGCAGCATCGATCCAGCCTACAAAGACATCTCGGTCCAGCTCAGCGACTTGTTCGAGGCGACCGAACTGCAGAACAGCTATCTGCAGCTGGACCGCCTGGACCGCCTGGGCGTGATCGAACTGCTGCTGAAGCCAACCGCGTTCACCATGATCGCGGGCAGCCCAACTGCGGCGAAGCTTCTTCCAGATTGGTTGCTACAGGGCGCCTTCGGCCGCAACTCTCGGGAGAAGCTTCAGGGTTGTGGATCGAGCAATGTGAGCATCCTGCGATGACGTGCTCGTTTTACATAATATACATTATGCGAAATTGGCTGTGCTGCTGGTTGCCCTGGCTGCTGCCATCACTGTGGCTGTGCATCACTACCTGGCCCATCGGAGAACCAGGACGCCAGCATGATGCTAGACACCTACGACCGCGTAGACCTGACCGGCCCTTGGGCCGGTTTTGGTTTCCAGGCCCGGCACATGTTCACCCCCGAGGGACACACCCTGCACCCTGAGGATATGGTCTGGTGGTCCCTCACCTGCAACATCGCCCGCGAGTGGCGGCAGATGATGGACGATGCTCGATCGCTGATTCCTGGGAACCGTTGCAGCGCAAGGGTTTCCGAGGATGGGTTTTCTGCAGGCGGATCCGTCATCTACCTGCGGGACGTGCTGCGACGCCGGCAGGAGGAAAAGCGGTCATCAGTGGGGAGTGGTCGTGTTGATGCCGGGAGACACACGGCAGGTCGACCAGGTCGGGGGCCGAGGCGTCCCCGGCGCGGGTGAGGCGTTGACCGTAGGGGCGTTGCCCCTACACCCCGTGGAGATCTCGCAGGTACACACCATGGCGAGCGCGCATAGCAGCGCGATGGCGCCGGCGCAGGTAGACCAGAACACGCACCCACAGGGGTGCGTAGAGGACGGATGGAGGAAGCGGCTTACGCATGGTCGAATCCTTTTCGTGACGCGTCACTTAAGCGCGGCTGCACCCTTGGAATGATGCCGCCGAACAAGCTCCTCGATGTACATGTCGAGGACGCCTGCCATGTCCGGATCCTCAGCCGCCCACTGGATGGATTTCTTGAGGCCATCAACAAGCAAAACGTCAGTTTTTTCGTTTACCGGCGACAAGTCACGGCGGCGGCGCTGGCGATAGCGGAATGCGCGATCAGCGGCGCTCATAGCCTGATCGCCGATAGGCGGGCGGCCACGATGGCGCTTCAGCGGCATTTCCAAGGTGCCCGGGTCTTTTTCGTCACGCATCACGCAATCCCCTGCTATCTGTCGATGTTGATATATTATCGTGACGCGTCACGAATGTCTAATGATCGTTAGTTATAAGTGACGCGTCACGAAATTACATGTCCAACGTGGTCGGAGGCGTGACCGTCTCGGACTTGTAGCCAGGCGACTCAGGGAACGTGCCCTGGGCGCGGGTGGCCTTGGAGATCACCGTGCCCTGCACCGCCTGTGCGTGCGCCTGGGAAGCGTCCTGGGGCTGTTCCTGGGGCACGTAAGGGGCCGGCTGGGCGCTGGGCTGGCGGTACGGGTTGTAAGGCGCCCCGTTGAGCGCCACGGTGCGGCACTCAGGCTGCGCCAGGTCGTACTTGGTGCCCTGCTCCGTCACGCACGTGCAGCTCGGGGGCCGGGTGTCGCCACGGGTCGGCAGGCTGGACATGCAGAACAGCTGCGGCTGGCCAACCGGATTGGCGCCGTCGTAGATGGGCGCGGTCCAGGGCATGGTGGCGAACCTGGCCAGGTGCGCTTGCGCATAGTCGGTGGCGTTGGCGTAGGTGCGCGCGACCGGTGCCCCGCCATCGTTCGTACCTCCCTTGGCGGAACCCCGCTCGCGCGTTGCGATCTTGGCCTGGGCCTCCTTGGCTTCCGCGTCATAGGCGGCGATCTTGTTCTGGAAGTGCCAGCGCAGGCCGAGCAGCACGACGGCAAGCAGCACGAGAGCAATGACCAGGTAGCGCAGCCACATGGGCACGCTGCGCTTCGTTGTGACCATCGTGGTGGACGTGTAGTACTCGAAGACGTATTTGGGCCGGATCCAGTCACGCACGTCGTTGCAGGCGCCCTGCACGTTGCTCTGGTACTGCGTCCAGCGCTTGAGCTTGGTGCGGCTGCGGATGACCGAGGTCTGCCGGATGTGGACGTGTTCCTCGTACAGGCCGCGCAAGAAAGGATCAAGCTGCAGGCCCTGCTGCGCCACCAGGATAAAGTCGAAGCCGCGATGGCGATGGCGCGCCATGGCTTCGACGTGGTCGGGCACCTTGGCGCCGGGGTTGCGGTTCGGAAAAACGGTGTAGCACTCGTCCAGGAACACCACGGAACCATCAGGCAGATCCTGCCACTTCGTGGGATCGATCAGCGGCTTGAACTTGGCCTTCTCGTAGTCCAAATCCTTGACGCCGTGGACGTAGATCTCCCTGCCCTCTTTCTGGAACTGGAACGCCTTGTCGATCGCCCATGCGGTTTTGCCGTGGCCAGGCTGGCCGGTCGCGAGATACAGACCCATGTCAGGATGCCTTGAGTTTGGAGAGGACAACCGCCTGCGCGCGAGCAGCCAGATAGGCGGACAACACCATCGTCACGGCGACGCCGAACCCGGTTGCCTCAACGTAGGCATAGAGAACGGACGGGAGCGCGCCGAGCTTGGATTGAATAAACGCCTTGAGCGCAGGCATGGCGATGGTGTTGGTGGCAAAGCCAATGCCGAAGGCGAGCAGCACGCGGCCGATGATGCCGGGCAGGTACTGGCGAAGAGCTTGCAGCAGCGCGGCGACAAGCGCGCCGATGATCATAGGCATTAGGCAGCACCTCGGGAGAGGATGAAGGCACACGCGACAGCGGCGCCAAGGATGATGATGGCGCGCATGTACACGACGAAGTCGCAGAAGAACGCAGGCGGGCTGGCGAGCATGGCGACGTAGCCGCTAGAAACGCCGGAAGCGGAGACGCCGGACACGAAACCTGGGCAACCGCCACCACCGCCGAGGCCGGATTGATCGAGGTCGCTGGTGGACAGCACGTTGTCGGTAACGACCTTGGTGTCGGTCGAGTTGGCGCCGGCGCCAGGGTCCTGGCTCATGCCGCCGACCTTCGTCCACTCGGGTTGGCCAGACTCGCCGTTGCCGTTGCCCTTGGCGAGCAACTTTTCAGACGCGCACGCAGTGCGCCACTGGAACAGCATGGAGGCGTACTCCATCGCGTCGCACTTCTCGCCGGTGCAGATCGGTGTGGCTGCACAGCCACCACCGGCAACATCGCGGTTCTTGCGCGTGTTGCAGTCGATACGCCACTGGATACGCGCCTGCCCGCACATGATCGGATCGCCGCTGCAGGACGGTGGCGATGCGCAACTGTCGCCGCCGGAGAAGGATTTTTTGTCGTCCTCGCCGTCGTCGTCGCTGTCTTCATCGTCGGGCTTGCCATCGCCATCCTTGTCCGGCTTGCAGGTGCCGTCAGCACCTTGCGCCTGACCGGTGCCGCAGGTATTCGGCTTCGGAACACAGCTGCCGTCCGGGCCTTTGACCTGCCCGGGCGGGCACTGGTTCTCGCTGGGCTTGCAAGTGCCGTCCTGCTGCTGCGTCATGCCGTTGGGGCACGGCTCAGGAGCGCACTGACCGAGGGAGTTCAACGTCTTGCCGACCGGGCATTCCTCTTTCGTCGGCTCGCACACGTTGAGCGCGGCGTTCCAGTAGTAGTTGGCGCCGCAGGTGTTCGGGAAATTCGTGCTCTGACAGGCAGTGCCGATGTACTGGCCCGTGCTGGTGCCATCACCGTTGGCAAACCAGGCCTGTTCGCAGCCTTCGCTGCAGGAGATAGACCCCGACTTGGGCGAGAAGGTCGAAGTGAACGGAGCGCGGGACGCACAGCTGTTGGCTGCTTGCCAAGAGTAGTTGGTGTCGAACGGGTCGCCGCCTGAAAAGCGCGCGCAGGCAAAGAACGCTGAACTGGTACGGGTGCGCACCTGGCACCGATAGTAAGGCGGAGGGCTAGCGTTGTAGTCGCACGAAGAGACGGCAACGTAGGGGTTGCCGTCGAGGTCTTTCGCAGACTTCGCAGCAGAGAGGTGCGATTGGCACGTGGAGAAGGCAAGAGACTGGCTGGAATACTGGCCAGCAACACACTGCTGCGAGTACAGCAGCAGCGCGAGCAGCAACCATGGAATTAGCTGTCGAACGCGAGCCACACGGCCCCCAGGATCGCAATCAAAACGAAGTAGCCGGCGTATGCCATTGTTGAACCCCCCTATTTCGTGATGCGTCAGAAAAAGCAAAGGGCGGGTTGCCCCGCCCTGCCCTGTTGCGGTTGGATCAGCCCGTGGTGCGCTTGCCCATCTTCACGATGGTCACGACACCGCAGAGGATCAGGACGCCGACACCGATGGCGACCAACTCGGTCTTGTCCATGGAGCCGACAGCGGCGTCGGCGAGTTCGCCGGCCGAGGCGGCACCGGCAGCGACCAGGGCGGTAACGCCGGTAACACCGGTGGCGATCTTGTTGCGGTACTTCTTGAACATGTGCTTCTCCAGTTGATTGAGTGACGCGTAACGGATTAGCCACCTGTGACCCGGCGGGATTGCCGGACCATGAAACCTACCGACCAACAGCCGATGATGCCGACTGAGATCGCCAGGGAATCTCCCACGCTGAGCGGCGGCGGAAAGCTCGACGCGGGGCCGTAGAACGGATAGGCGCACTGCCCTGTTGAGGCGTCATAGTCAGACGCTTTGCAGTGCAGGATCAGCACGGTTTCGCCGTCCATGGGATTACGCCGCGGCGGCCTTGATCGCCGGCGGCTGCTGCGCGGCGGGCTTGTCCACGCGGACCAGCGTGGGGCGACGTGCGAGGACGAAATCGCCGAACTGGCCGACGCTCACATTGGCCTCGAAATCCAGTTCGTACACGCCCGGCTCGTAGGCCGGTTCGTTGCCCAGGTCGAGGCGAACGACCTGGCGGAAGCGCGCGTTCTCGGCGGTGGCCTCCTGCGTGCGAATGACGCCGCTGCGCTCGCCTTTTTGCCAACGCTTCTCGTTGACGCGACTGTCGGTGATGGTGATCTTCATGGCGCGGTTTTCCTGATGGTGATGGTGCTGGTGGTGGAGCGGATTTCCGTGATGCGTCACGGGGCGGTTGGCTGGCCCCGCGCCGCAAGCGGCACGGTGCCTCGGGAACTAGGCGAGGTCGGGGAACAACTCATCAAGCTGATTGGCGAGCCGGACTTCTAACTCCAGCTGCGGCAGATGCTTGAAACGACCTGGCACGCCGTCGTGAGACAGGTAGCGCTCCAGGACGGAAAGGGCGTACTCGCGAGAGCGGGCCAGACATGCATTCCAGACAACACGCAGCGCGGTGCCGGCCTGCGTGTCGATGAAGTCGATCATCGCCTTGGCAGACGGGTTGACCATGCGCTCCTTGAGTTCCAAGCGATCAAGCTCGCCGAGGATCAAATCGGCGAGGACGCTGTAGGCACCCGCGAAGTACCTACCAGGGTTGACCAGGGCATCTAGCGGCAGGTCGATGCGCTTGGCATAGAGGCGCAGCTCGCAGCGCGTCCAGTCACTCTCAGGGTCGCCGAGCTGCTTGCCCTTTTCGTAGATGCACAGTTCCTTGTGGCCTTTCTGGCCGACGTAAAGCGTGCAGCCCTTGCCGCTGCCCTCATCGCTGTTGTGGCGCGCCTGCGGCGGCCTGCCGTTCATGGTGAACGCGCCTTGGTGGTAGGCGTCGCGGAACTGCTCGACGTCGAACCACTTGCCGGTGTGGTCATCGATGGCGATATCCACGCGCGTCAGATGTGCGCCGAGATCCTCCGCAATGCGCTTGGCATACGGCCAGCTGGGGACGTGCGTGCACCCCTGGCCTGTGAGGCTTACGCAGACCTCGCCAGCATCGGAGACACCGATGCGGCCGCACACGCTGGACGTCTCATCGATCAGGATCGCGCTGCGCTGGTAGCGGAAGTTCCAGAGGCGGTCAGCGAGCGGGCCGGCGACGATGCTGCCGGAGGTGCCGAACACGTAAGAGACGACCTCCTGGGCATTCATGCGCTTGAACAGCTTGATTGCCTTGTCGCTGTCGAACACCAGGGTGCAGAAGTCAATCAGCGGCTTCGATAGCCCTTCGAGGGTCTGAGACTTTTGGCCCGTGTTACTGCTCGGGCCGCCCGGCTCCGCCGGGTCCACTTCGGCGCGATTGCAGGCGGCCGCCGGTGAAAAGGGTAGGCAGAGGGCAAGCAAAGGGGTCACAGAGCGGCCTCAGCGGCAGCATGGCGAGCGTGAGCAGCAGCGAGGGCTGCATCGCGCGCAGCGCGATTGGGAAAGGTGCCGCACAGGGTGTCGTCCTCCCAGCGGAGCCAATCGCGCATGCGCTTGGCATCCTCGACCATGGCGAAGGCGCGGTAATCGGCATCGAGCTGCGCCAGGTAGCGAGCGTTGCTCCACTGCAGGAGCGCGAAGGCGGCGCGGAAGAGACATGCGAGCGCGACGAAACCAGCAAGCGCGCAGATGGCCTGAATATCGTTAGGCGTCACGAAAATCCCCTGCCCCCTGCCCCGTAGAACCCGCCGGCGGACAGGGGGGCCGGCCGGCGGGTGTGTCACATCGGATATGACACCCGCGCATGTAACATCAGGGGTGACGCCACTGTCAAACGATATATGACATGAATGCCCTAAATAAATTGCTTGACAAAGCAAAAGAAGTGTGCGGGAGAGATTCGGACGCAGCGGTGGCAGAGCGCCTGCACGTGTCGCGCAACTCCGTGTCAGTGTGGCGGCGCGGCGGGAAGATCACGGATGAGCACCTAGAGGCGCTGGTGGCCATCGTGCAGAGTGCTGGAGTCGACCCAGCCGTGATGCTCGACGTGCGAACAGAGCAGGCCTCCACACCTGCAGGGCGCCGAGCATGGGCAACGCTACGGGAAAGGCTAAGCGCGGCGGCCGCGGTCGTCGCGCTGGTAGTGCTGGCGGTCCACGCGGGGGCGCATGAGGGGCTTCAAGCTGCCCTGCCCGGCCTCTTCATAACCGGATCGTCTATACATTATGCGAAATACGCCATGCATGCGGCGCGGGTGCGAGCGCGCTGGGTCTGGCTGTGGTTCAAGTCTTGCTTGCCCCGGCGCTCCCCTCGCGAAACGGAAATCGCAGCATGAGCGACAGCTACAACATCGACCGGCGGCCGCCGTGCTGGGCCGCTGGGCAACCCTGCCCGAATCCATGCGCCCAAGCGCACGCGCGCCACGTCATCGACAATCACGTCGACCTACACGGCCCCTGGGCTGGCTGGCGGGTAGCCGGGCGGGACCTGGTAGCGCCCTCCGGCGAACGCATCCCCGAACGCCGGCTGCGCGGCCTGCTGTGGCGCGCGGACGCCACAGACTTACGTGACGCAGCACGAAATCGGAACCTTGCCAGGAAAGCGCGTCAGCAGTCGATGGTGAAAGTTGTTGTCGTGGACCTCGCCAGCTGGCGGGAACGCCACTTCGGATCGATGGCGGGATAAGCGTCTACGCAGGGGCGCGCCCCTGCACCCCTAAAATACTGGCGAACTAGGACCAGGGGGATGGAATGCGCAACGCCGCATGGAGATTGATAGCGCTCGTTCAAGCAGTGGCGATAGCGGCCCTAATCTGGCGTGCTCCCGCCCCAGAGGAAGATAAAGAGAGAAGAATTTGCTTGTGGACGGAAGAAGAGCCGGCACCGAACGCCGCGCCACCTACAAGCCCCTTAGCGCTGGGTGCTTTTTGCGAGCAAATACAAGAGCAATCAGGGGACAAGAAGATTGACTGCACGGCCCCGTGGGCAAGGTAAAGCGTGGGGCCATTGGCCCCACACCCCCTTTGGGTAAGGCACCCACGTGCAGATGCGAGCAGCTACGCAGCTCGCCGGATGGGCAAATGGGCGGCTTTGCCCCGATAGATCTAGGCGCCGACTTTGCACGCCGGTAAAGCGGTCATCAGTGGGGAGTGGTCGTGTTGATGCCGGGAGGCACACGGCAGGCCGACCAGGTCGTGGGCCGAGGCGTCCACGGCGCGGGTGAAGCGTGAAGCGTATCCGTGGGGGCGCTGCCCCCACAATCCAGCCGGTAGCTAGTTTCGCGACGCGTTACGTTTCGCGCGCCATTCCTTCCACACGTCTTGTGCGTAGCGCGCAGCCACGCCTACGACCAGGCAGAGGCAATAGCCCCCGCCGATGAGTGCCACAGCGTCCTGATTCATGTCAGCATCCTTTTCGTGACGCGTTACGGTTTGCGGTGCGGATACAGATCGAAGCCGCTGGAATGGTGACGCTTCACGAATTCCTCGATGTACATGTCCAAGACATCTTGTGCGTCGGCGTCGCTACGCTCAGCAACCCAACGCATGGTCCGCTTGATGGAATCAATTAGTGACGCGTCACTCTTATCCTTGCTGTCACTAAAGTCATTGCGGCGGCGCTGACGGTAGAGAAAAGCGCGAGTGGCCGGAGTCATCGGCCCCATGCCTTCGAACTTGCACGGCCGACCACGTTTGCGCGGCAGCGGCATTTCGAGGGTGCCCGGGTCTTTTTCGTCACGCATCACGCAATCCCCTACTGTCTGTCGATGGTGATATATTATCGTGACGCGTCACGAATGTCTAATGATCGTTAGTTATATGTGACGCGTCACGGAATTACATTTCCAACGTGGTCGGCGGCGTCACGCTCGACGTGGCGTAAGGCTTGGACTCCGGGAACGTACCTAGAGCGCGAGGCTGTTTAGAGATAACAGCGCCTGAGGTCGCCGCAGAGGCTGCTGCATGGCTCTCGGCCCCTGCCCCGCTACCGATGCCGCGCTCCTGTGCCGTCGCGGCCGTTTGCGCGTACTGCTGCGGCGCCTTGAACGGGTTGTAAGGCTCGCCATTGCGCGCTATCTCGCGGCACACGTCGTCCCGGATGATGAGCCGGGTGTTCTGTTCCGTGACGCACCGGCAGCTATTGGCCGTGCTCATGCAGTACACGTGCGGGTCCGACACGATGGGCCGCCCCAGGTACGCGGGCGCCGACCATGGCACATCCTGGACCTGGGGTGTGATCGCCGCGACGTAATCGCTCCCCGTCCGGATCACCACGCGATCAGGTTGCGACGTGCCAGCAGGCGCACCGCCGCCGCCTCGCTCCGGCGTGGCCGTCGCGGGGGCGGCGGCGGCGGCCTG
>Ga0065704_10000335_pt1 | contig 35581 bp, 29 predicted proteins | sample SwiRhicommuniRL2_FD_59091 | JGI IMG/M metagenome (GOLD analysis project Ga0065704, IMG submission 59091) | Switchgrass rhizosphere bacterial communities from Rose Lake, Michigan, USA - RL2 v2 (version 2) | ecosystem: Host-associated > Plants > Roots > Rhizosphere > Soil | place: East Lansing, MI | reverse complement strand
CCACCGGCTTTGCAGGCGCGCTGGCGCTGGTATCGCAGGCCAACGTCAACGGCACTTACACCGTCTACGACAAGCGCGGCATGGCCACCCAGGTGGTCGAGGAAGGCCGCGTGTTCTCCGCTGCCGCAGCCCAAGCGCTGGCAAGCTCGAGGGCCTACAACGCGTTCGGCGACGTCGCGAGCGAGACCAATGCCCTCGCCAACACCGTAACCTACACCTACAACACAATGGGGCACATGATCCGGTCAGAAAGCCCGGCGGTGCAGATGACCGACGAGACGGGCGCAACTTACTGGATCAAGCCCTCGCAGGATTATTACTATGATCTCGGCGGGCGCCTGATCGGGTCTCGCGATGCCAACGGCATCTATGCGAAAACCGGTGCCAACGCGGCAACGGCCACGAGCAAGGCTGCCAACACCGGCAATATCGCGAGCCAGGCGCTCCTCGCCGGCACCGGCTACGATGGCAAGCAAGGGCTGGCTGCGCGTGAGTTCAACGCCGACGGCGGGTTCAAGGAAAACCTGTACGACATCATGGGAGATGTCCGGGTGGCGCGTGACGAGCTTTACGCGCGCGGCGTTGCCTATACCGCGTCCAACGATTCGCTTCACTATGCCGAGCTCTACTATAACCGCCTTGGCCAGCTCACCACTGCCAAGCAGAACCGCGCCACAGACATCGATCTGGCCCTGCCCAATGACAACACGCGGCTGGTCGAGACCTATGTTTACGACCAGTTTGGGCAGCGCCTGCAGCATGGCAACAACCTCAATTACCTGGAGAAGACCGCCTACGACGCGGTGCGGCGCGTCACCACGCAGACCGACGCGAGCGGCTACACAACTAATATCGCCTATGCGTGGGATGGGACGCTGACCGCCTCCGGGCTCGCCACCTATGGCGGGTGGGTCAAGACCACCAGCTACAGCGGCAACACCCGAACCCAGGCCGACCGAACCGATATCTTCGGTCACCAGGTCTCGCACGCCGACCTGAACGGGCGCCTGTTCACGTTTGCGTACGACGCCGCCGGCCGGCAGGCCAGCAAGACGACGGGGACGACGACCCAGACCTGGCAATGGTACAATGCCGGGCAGCTCCAGGGCGCCAGCGGGCCGAATGGAGTCGAGGCCTACACCTACGATGCGATCGGCAACCGGCTTACCGAACTGCTCACCCAGGGCGGGGTGACGATCAAGAGCGCCCAGGCCACCTATGATGCCCTGAGCCGGATGACCTGGTGGAACCAGGACGCCGCCACCTATGCCAATGGCAGCCAGACCTACATCACACCGCAGGCCTACACATCCTACAGTTACGATGCGGCCGGAAACATCCGCCGCACCCTGACCACGCGCAAAGGCCTGCAATCTGAAGGTACGCCCGATACCGCAGCAACGGTGGATGACTTCTGGTTCCGCTACGACGCCATGAACCGGGTGGTGACCGATCGCGGGATGCTGTCGGGGACAGCCGGCGCGGCCGGAACCACGATCGTACGCCAATACACCACTGCAACCAGCTACATCGACACCACCACTGTGACGGGCGGACAGGACTTCACCTACAATGCCGCCGGCCAGCGCCAGACCATGGCGCAGACCATCATGACGACCTACTATGGCGGCAAGGAGGGCCCCCAGACCGATTACCGGGAGCTGCGCGAGAATTACGATTACGACGGTGCTGGTCACATTACCCGGATCGGCTCCAGCTATAGTCCCGACGGTGCGTCCACTCCCGCGACGCTGCTTCCGGCCACTCCCGGTTCCGGCACCACCAAGTCCGTCTTCGGCTACGACCTCATGGGCCGCCAGACCAGCCAGTCCGATTATGGTTTTGTGCGGGGCATGACCGTTAACGGCGTTGTCTACAACCGGATCGCGACCTATGGTGGCAATGGCCAGTTGCTCACGGACTATACCTCGACCGTGCTTGCCGAATCCGCGCTCACCTGCGCAACCTATGTCAGCAACAGCATCTACAGCTATACCGACAGCGTCACCGGGCAGTACCTGAACGGCATGGTCGGCACCGTCACTAGCACCAACTACCGCAACGGAACCTACCAGGCGACCGCGACGGTCAAGAACAGCTATGTCTGGTGGGACAATCCGCTGCAGCAGGCGATCACCAACAAGCCCAACAGCAGCACAACGTTCACTACCACGCTCTCCTACAACGCCTTCGGCCAGCTTACCTCGGCCTACATCGCCGATGGCCGCCCGCGCACGGCCACGTACAAGACCGATGCCGCCGGGCAGATCATCCGGCGCGACGAATCCGATGGCAATACCACCACGTTCGATACTCACGAAGTCTGGTACCGGTTCGCCGGCGGCGAGCGCGGTTATGTGGCCAACAACAACCGTCTGACGAGGGTCAACGAGGACGATGCGGTCAAATCTCGGGCCAGAAGCAACCTCGTGACCGCCGATGCCAATGCCGACTTCGGCTCGGGCCTGACCCAGATCAACACTTACAGCCAGGGCATCGCCTCGGGCGGCTACACCGTCCAGCGCGAGGGCGAGACCCTGCGCTCAGTCGCCCAGGCGATCTGGGGCGACGGCGCGCTGTGGTACAAGCTGGCCGAGGCCAACGGTCTTTCCGGCGACGTCCCGCTCACTATCAACCAGCGCCTCAATATCCCCGCTGGGGTCGGCCGGGTCGGTTACAACGCCAGCACCCTCAAGCCGTACAACGCCGGCGCGGCGATCGGGGACGTCTCGCCGACCACCCCGCTGCCGCCCAAAAACGACGACTGCGGAATCGTCGGGCAGATCCTGGTGGCGGTGGTGGCGATTGCGGTGATGGCGATTGCGCCGTTTGGGGGAGGAGTGGTAGCCCAGATCGGCAATGGAATGCTGAGCAGTGTCGTATCGCAAGGCGTGGGGCTGGCCACCGGCATCCAGGACAAGTTCTCATTCAAAGCTGTGGCGATGGCGGGCCTCAGCGCCGGCATCGCTCCGAGCGGCACGGGTTCCTTCCTAAGCGATGTCATAGGTGGCGCCGTAGCGAATGCCGTGGTCCAGGGAATAGGCGTCGCGACCGGTCTTCAGGACAAGTTTTCGTGGGCAGGCGTTGCCGCCGCGGGTATATCCTTTGGAGTTATGAACGGTGTTTCTTCCCAAGTGTCTGGCAAGGGCTTCCTCGGCGTAAAGGCGGAGGCGGGAAGTTTCGTCAATCGCACCGTCAGTGCATCGGCTGCTGCCATGGCCAGCGCAGCAACTCGCTCTGCTCTCAGCGGCGAAAATTTCGGCGACAGCCTGCTTGAGCAATTACCGAGCGTCATTGGGCAAATGGCGTTTGGCGGTCGGAAAGAGGACGGCAAACCGCAGAAACGCTCGGGCTTACTTGGCGACATCGAGGATTTGCTGTCAGTCCCAACCAAGATCGCCAATACTATAGGAAATATCGTGGCGGATAAAGTTGCGACCTTAGGGCGGAGTAGCGATAACGCTGTCGGTCCGGGAGTTGGGACTAGGTCTAAACTCTCCGATTACGATCAAAAAATCATCCAGAATCAAAAAGGCGATGATACCGAATATGGCCCCTTCCTTATCCAAGGCGGAACTGCTGCTCAGCGGGCTGCACTAGCGGCTGAGCTAAAGCAGATTGAAGGGACGAAGCGAGGTGGGAAGTTCTTTGATAAAGCACATTCCACAGGGCGGCAGGAGCGAATTCTGGTCGCTGATGGCCTCTCAGGAAGCGCAGCCTTTGCCGATATAGAACGCGGGATTGTTTATATCGATTTGAAGGCTGCCAACGAGCAGCTCTTTGAAACCACAAAGGGTTGGCAGAAGGGGCAGAGAGTTATCGTTCTCGCTCATGAGCTAGGCCACATTTATTCGGATGTGCGCGACACTTACTCTAACATCTCAGGTCGCCAGCGAATGCTAAATGTTGATCTCAATGAGAACCCCATACGAAGGGAATTAGGATATGCCCCCCGCGTCCAATATGCCACTCGCCAGATCCGATTTGATCAGGTCGGTGGGCCGGGCGTCTACGAGCTGGACGCTAGCGGCTTCGCTACTCGTCGCGTTAGCGGGGTGCCAAAAATTACCATCGGAAAGTAAGCCTGAGAAGGTTCTCGCAGACGATAATGAACAATGTGACAAGGGTTCTAAATTTCCTTTAGACCCCATTTCCGATGCTCGAAAAGCGTTCTTGGAACGAAAAAAGAATCTGTTTGCTGCAACCAATACGGATAACGGATTTTCTATTTTTTGGGGTTTAAATTCACTTAACAGCCCTCAGGTTGAGTCAGATATCAAAATTAAAATAGATAAGTATGGGTATTTTAATTTGCCTTTACCGGACACTTGCCCGGAAAACGGGATCACCTATGCAGAGGTCTTACCGAAATACAATTTAGAGATACTACGATTAATAAAAATCCACGAAAAGACGGTGCGCTGAGATTGAGCTGACCCGAATACCGACAAGGGTGTGAAAACCCCGAAATAGTCGCTCTGCGTTGTGTAGCCTCCCTCCCTTCTCTTTGTTGATCGCACGCGCTTTGCTCGTGCGGTGTGCGGTACTCTCTTGGGCAAGCTTGCGATGAAGCACTGAGCTATGCCGCCTTGCGACCGAGGGCGTCCGACGCCCTGTCGGACCACCCGAATGGCTGGCTGAGATGAAGAGCCGGATTGGCAGGCCACTCGCCCCGCAGAAGCGTGGGCCTAGATCCAAAAGGTGGGTAGCTTCCAGTCGATCAGATGAGGCACAACCGCACCATAGGTTTCTCATTCGACTATAACGTCTGCATGCAGTGCGCCCGCTGTCCTCAGCGCCTGAAGGATGCTGATAATCCGACGGGTATCGACGCGGAGCGCGGAAAGTCCTTGGACAAGATCCCCGATCGTCGAGGCGCCCATCCGAATGGTCGCGTCGTTCTTGCCCTGGTCGACGGTCAGCTTGGTATTTGAGATGACGAGGCTGGACACGTCGTTCGCCAAGCCGGAAATAAAAGTAGGCTGCGAGCCTTCATTGCGTGTTTCCACCTCCACGCGAATGTCCCCCTGGGAGATTACCACCGGCGAGATCATCACGTCTCCTCCCGCGACCACAGTGCCGGTGCGCTCGTTCACAACCACCCGGTATTGATGAGAGGGGCGAACCCCGAGTCCCTCAATGGTCGAAACAAATCCGGCTAGCGCGTTGGGTTCGGAAGGCGCCCGGATGATGACCCGGTCGGCGTTGTCCACCCGAGCGACCGCATCGCCCGTCCGGGCGTTAATTGCCGCCGCGATGTCCCGCGCGGTGGTGAAATCAGGCTGTGCCAACAGAAAGGCAATTTCGCCGCGTTCGTTCACGAGCTTGGCATCGACAGCGCGCTCAATTGTAGCCCCCTGCACGATTCGTCCGGTTGTCGGATAGTTACGCTGTGCACGGTTCTGTTGCGCATCAAACTGGTATCCGCCGACCACTAGCGGGCCTTGTGCGAGTGCATAGACTTGTTGATCCGGGCCCATCAGCGTTGTCATGAGTAAAGTGCCGCCAGCAATGCTCCGGGCATCGCCGACAGACGAGACCGTGACATCGATCCGATCACCGAGGTTAGCGGAAGCCGGTAGCATCCCTGTCACTACCACTATGGCAACATTCCGGCTGCTGATATCCTCGGGAGTGACGGCGGTTCCCAAGCGTGACAACACGTTCCGCAAAGCTTGGCGGGTTACGGCGCTGGTCCGCGAGTCGCCCGATCCGGAAAGGCCGGTCACCAAACCGTAACCTACCAAAGCGTTTTCCCGCCAGCCGTCAAACCGGCCCAACGACCGCACGGGAACTTCTTGGGCATTGGCCGCGAAAAGCGGGGTGGCCAAGGTCAAGGCAATGCAAACTGCGAATTGCAAGCACCGCATCAGCCGATCCCCAGCAAGCCAAACAGCCGCTGCACCAAGCCGGGCTTGGCACTGCGCGAAACGAAGCCCTTGCCGTTATAGTTGATCTGGGCATCCGCGATTCGGTTGGACGGAACGCGATTTTCGCTGTCAATGTCGACAGCGCGGATGCGCCCTCGAACTTCGACCACGGTAGCTTCCCCGTTGATAAACATCCGCTGCGTGCCCGCGAGCCGAAGGTCGCCGTTATCCAGCACCTCGGTGATCGCTGCGGTCATCTGTGTCACGAAACGCTCGGTGCGCCGCGACTCCCCCTGGCCCTCAAACCCGGAGCCAAGCGACAAATTCGCAGACTCGTCGATCTGACCGATTCCGATGCGTCCTGAAAGATTTGACGAGCGCCGACTCCCGTTGCGCATCGACGTGGTCGATTCCGCGTTTTGAATGATGAACACGGTGACAACATCACCGACTTCGACGGCACGTTGATCAGAAGCCAATGAGCGGGATTTGGCTGATCTGTAAAGGTTCTCTGCGGATGCGCTTGAAGCGTCCATCGCAACCCCGGACGAGAGAGCAATGCAACTGATCGCTACGGCTATGTGACGCAAATTACCCCCTTAAACGGTCATAGCCGTTTGATTCGTGACTGTGTTAGCACAAGCAATCCGTTCACCGCATCGCGAAAAATTTCGGCTAGACACCGCGCTAATACCAGATATCTACCCAAGATAATTGCGGGGGTGCAGCCTTTTTGGCCGGTGCGGGGGAATATGTCCGGATTAGCGGAGCTGTCTGCTGTCATGATGCAGAGTGCAGAGCGTCGAATCGACGTATCTGCTAATAACGTTAGTAATATTTCTACGCCCGGCTATCGCGGGGCACGCGTTTATTCACAAATTCTCGATCAGCGTGGAAATTTGCCTGCTCCTGTGCTCGCGATGGCGACCAGACGAGCACCTCCAATGTTGCGTTCGACCGGCAACCCCACAGACCTAGCGACGGACCGGGGCGCGGTTCTCTTGCTTCGGAGCGGTGAGAGCTTCTTGCAAACGCGGTCAGTACAGCTCAGCCGTGACGATGAGGGGCGGCTGGTCGATGTACAAGGGCGAGCGCTCCAGGCGGCCGGTGGCGGTGATCTCGTTGCAACTGCGGGCGCATTGCGAATCCTCAGTGATGGAGCTTTGCTGGTCGACGGGCAACCGGAAGGCAAGGTGGGGCTTTTTCTACCTTCGTCCGATGACGGGCTCTCATCATCAGATGCCGGTAGTGGCGCCACTAGCATCATCCCAGAGGCTGCCGAAGGCGGCGTGGTGCATCAAGGAATGTTGGTGCCCTCCGACGTCGATCTTGCAGCAGAGATGATTGAGCTAAATCGCTCAAGTCGCATGGCAGAAACCGGAGCGAAGATTTTCCAGCTTTACGACGAATTGACTAGCCGGGCGGCGACGCTGTTAGGAGATACCCGCAAATGAGCGGAGCACTTGAGGTTGCAGCGATCGGGATGCGTGCCCAGCAGTTAGCGCTAGACACGATCGCGAGCAATATTTCCAATGTGAACACGGCGGGATTCAAGCGTTCCGAGATGCGGTTTTCCGAGCTCGTTGCCACGTCGGCGGGGATGGGCAACGGCGGCGGGACTGCACTATATGATACAGTGGCCGGGGTCGTCCCGTTCACAGCTCCGGCTTTCGCTGCCGGCGGCGAGCTTTACGCGACTTCCAGCACACGCGACGTCGCGATCAATGGCTCAGGGTTCATCGAATTGATGGGACCGGCAGGACAGACTTTGGTGTGGCGAGGCGGCCAGCTGAAAGTTCTTGATGACGGTCAGCTCGCGACAGCAAGTGGCTATCCGCTGCGCGCTAACATAACGCTTCCCCGCGACGTAAGCGATTTTCGCATCGACCCAGATGGCAAAGTGTTCGCTCAAAGTGGTGATGATTTAGTCCCAGTGCAGATCGGTAGCATTACGCTCGTTCGTCTGGGGGAATCGGCAAGCATTGAGAGGCGCGAGGGTGGCATCTATCAAGTCTCAGATACGGCCCCGCTCACGGAGCTTGAGCCCGGCGAAAGCGGAATCGGCACTCTCGTACAGGGGGCCCTCGAGAGGTCAAACGTCGATCTGAATAGCGAAATGGTCAGCCTTCTCATTTCGCAGCGAGCTTATACCGCTAATGCGCAGGTCCTTAAAGCCGCTGACGAGTTCTTCAGTGTGGCCAATTCCCTGCGCCGATAAATGATGGTGCTGACCTTCATTTTGGCCGCCGCAGCGGTTTCGACGCCTAGGGAGAATATGGTGTGTCGCAAAATGGTCGTTGCAAGGCAGTCCGGTGATTTGGTTCGACGCGCCGATACCGAGCCGGCGACTTGTGGGGACTCTGCCTTGCGGGGGCTGCGATACGATGTACGCCGCATGGAGCTGAGAGCCGTTCAAGATTTAGCGCCAGGAGACTCCATAGGTCGAGTATGGTTTCCTCAGGAACCGGTAGTCTCGATCGGGGATAGAGTTATAGTTACAGCGCAGATGGGACATGTTCGGCTATCCCGTGCTGCAACCGCGCTGCAGCGCGCAAACCAAGGACAGTCGTACTTTGTGCAAGCCGACGACGGCACGATTTTTGTAGCACCGCCCGCAGGAGGACAGCCATGAGCGATGCGGCTTTCTCGATTGCCTTGGGCAGTAAGGCGCTCGACGGACTCCAAATGCGCATGACAGCCTTGGCCGCCAATCTTGCGAACGCCAACACGCCCCGCTTTCAGGAAGTTACCGTTAACTTCGAGGGGGCCCTCAGGTCAGCAGCAATGAGGGGGCCGGCAGCAATTGAACAGTTGCAGTTCGGCTATCAGACTGGCCGCGTATTTGAGGCAGGCGATGATCGCCGGGTGGATCTCGTCATCGCGGATGCTGCCCAAACGGCTATGCGCTATGCCGCGCTGGTGGACATGATGGGCCGGCGAATTGCACTAGCATCTGCTGCTATCGGAGGGCGGTGATGAGCGTTGATCCCATTGCTATCAGTCGATCCGCGCTCGATGTCGAATGGCAGCGCATGCAAGTGATTGCCGAAAATCTGGCAAACGAAAGCACAACGCGCGTAGCAGGCGGGGGGCCTTGGCGCCCGCTAGAACTGATATCTGGTCCGACAGGCTTTTCCGCTGCAATGGAGCGCGGTTCGAGCATGAGCGAACCGCATACTGTTGCCGTTCTGACTATCGAGCCGCGTGGTGGGCTCCGGCGCATCTATGACCCCAATCATCCGGATGCGGATGCTAATGGTCTCGTCGCATACCCGGCAATTGATCATGCAGGTCAGATGGCGGCGCTCGTCAAAACTGCGCGCGTTTACGAAAGTAATCTCACGGTAATGTCGCTGGCCCAGCAAATGACTATGCGGGCCCTGGAAATTGGAAAGCGCTAATGAACCCCCTTCTGCCGATTGGGCCGATATCATCTAGCGATACGCAAAACGGTGCTGGGTTGATTAGCACCGCGAAAGGCGGTTCGGGATTCGGCGATTTGCTTTCAAGGGGCATCAACGATGCCGAGAGCCGCGTTTCGCGCGCAGATCAGCTTCTGCAAGCTTATGCACGTGGCGATACGGTCCCCATCCACCAAGTCACCCTTGCGTTGGAGCAAGCCCGCGTTGCTGTCGAACTTGCTGCGCAGGTCCGCACACGCTTGGTCGAGACATATCGTGACTTCATGAGCATGCAGCTCTGATGCCCGACGGTACGCCTGCGGCTGATTCAATTGACGGGACGCGCCGTCCGCTTCAACGGTTCGCATTTATCGCGATCGGCGTAGTGCTGGTCCTGACAATTCTTTGGTGGGCTGTCCTGCGCACTACGTGGGAGCCAATTCTCACGAATATTGATCCCGTAGACGCAGCGGATGCAGTCAAGGTCCTCGACGCGAAAAAGATCGCGTATCATCTGGGCGACGAAGGGCGTACGGTCCTGGTTGCATCAGATGTAGTGGATCAAGCGCGCGTGGAACTCGTTGGCTCGGAGCTTCCCATGCGCGGCCAAGTTGGTTTTGAGCTTTTCAATCAATCCGACATGGGGCTCACTGAGTTTGCCCAGAAGATCAATTACCAACGAGCACTGCAGGGCGAGCTCGCGCGCACGATCCTGACGCTTGACGGAATATCGTCTGTGCGGGTGCATCTTGGACTGCCCGACCGCAGCGTCTTTCGCGGTGAGCAATCGGCACCGCGCGCATCGGTAACGTTGATGCCCAGACCTGGGCACAGCTTGACGGAGGCAACCGTTCAGGGCGTGCAGCGCCTAGTCTCGGGGGCCATCCCCGATATGTCGCCCGATGCCGTCTCTGTTCTTGATGGGGAAGGCCGTGTTGTGAGCAATGCCGCAATGGCGGTAGCGCCAGCAAGCACCAGCGATGCAGTCGTTCAAAATTGGCAGCGCGTCATTGTAGACGCAATTCAAAGTGCGCACCCCGACCTTAAATTCATCGCCCAAGTCAGCCTGCGCTATCGGCCGCAATCCGGAGCGACTGATAGTAACGGGGCCGAGGGTAAAGATCAGACACTATTGCCAAATGATGTCACATCACGCGGTGTCCCCGACTACGCCCTCGCGGTTCGCATCACTACTCCAACGCCCTTGAATGACGATATGAGGGGAGAACTGGGCCGCATAGTCCAATCGGCGACTGATGCGCGCAGCGCGCGGGGTGACAGTGTTGTGTTTCTAACAGGCCCGCTGAATGTCACACCGACCGCAGAGACCAATGCGTCAAATCGCGTGGTTTACACAGCGACACCGTCTGCAGTTCCAGCCAACGAGGGTTGGGGCCCCTATGCCTGGCCTGTCGGCATTGTAATCGGCACCATGCTGCTAGCCGCCGCTTGGTGGACAGACCGGCGGCGCTCAAAGTTGCGCAAGAGCGAAGAATTCGACAGTTTTGCGCGGACATTGCGTGAGCGGTTGAGTCTGGTGGAGACCCGGCAGTGAACAGCGAGGAAGCTCTGCGCTTACAGAGCATGCTCAATGACTTGGCTAAAATGCCCTCAAAAGACAGCGCTCAGGTTTTGGACTTGCTGGGGGCAGAAGCCAGAACTGCGCTCGACGAATTCGTTCTTACCGCTTCAACAGTCGCTTACTCTGCGCGCCTTCAATCTTTGATTAACGCTGCGAAAGCGGGGACCGCAGACGGGGTAACCCGGGCGACGGCGGATTATTTGCAGGAAGCGCCAGTTCAACCGCCTCTAACATTCCAAGCCCCATTGCCGTATGCGGAGACTCAGGGATTGGGCCACCGTCTGCTTAAATTCGTGGGGTGGAAGGGACGCTGATGCTGTTTCGTGCACGCACCGATGTAGCGATGGACGCGGTCTTCGGCGAAAAGCCGGATCTTCATCATCGGCCAGCTCAGCCCATAGCGCGGCAGCCCGACCCGATCACGTTGGAACTCGAACAGACCCGCGCTGAGCTCCAGGCATTGCGCCGGGACATGGAAAACCTCCAGGAGCAGTGGGACGCCGCGCTCGCCAAAGCACGTTATGCAGCAAAGTCCGAGGCGGCCGAACAGCACAAAAATGACGACGAAAGGGCGTATCGCGCACTCCGCGAGACACTCGACCAAGCACAATCTTCATTTGAACTTACGCTGGGCCGCGAGCTTGAGCAAGCGGCCGAAACGCTCGCGGCTTCCGCTTTCAGTCGCCTGGTTGGTTTGCGCCAAACGGAAAGAGATTGGTTGAACCGCGTGATCAAGCAGAGGCTCACGCGTCTGAAGGAAGATAGCGTCGCGATGCTGCACGTTTCCCCTGATATCGCCCGCCAACTCGCCTCGGCCGATGACCTGCCATGCGAGGTGATAACCGACGCTGCTCTCCCAAACGGAAAGGCCGTTATACGACTGGAATTGGGCCAGATTGAGATTGATCCGAACAGCGGTGTATCACGGCTCCTGCAAGCGCTTGGCAGGCCGATAGATGGCTAGCAAGAGCGCTCTTGATATCCTTTCACTCGAACCGTTTCCCGAAACAGGCCGTGTGACGGCCATTCGCGCAGGAGCGATCGAAGCCGACGGGCCAGATTGTCCGGTCGGTGCACGATGCCTGATTGAATCGCGCGACAAGGGACGGCCGCCCCTTCCTGCTCGGGTAGCGGCTGTAGGCGACGGCAAAGTTATCCTGGCTCCATTCGCGTCACCCGACGGACTACAACTCGTCGATAGGGTAAGTGTCGTTCAGGCCAATTCCGGTGCATTAGCCGGAAACGGGTTTGCGGGTCGGGCTGTCAACGGGCTTGCCATGCCTATTGATGGTGGCCCGACTATCACCGGAGAAGCGCGGCGTGGGAGGCCGCTCGCGACACTTGACCGATTGTCTCCTTCCAAACCGTTCCTATCCGGTGTGCGCGCTATTGATGGCCTTCTGACCCTTGGTCATGGCCAACGGGTAGGCATCTTTGCCGCCAGCGGCGTTGGAAAGACGCGCCTGGTTGAGCAGATTATCCGCCAGCACAACTGCCAAAGAGCGGTGATCTGCTTGGTCGGCGAGCGTGGCCGGGAGGTCGAAGCTCTCTGGCGCAATCTAAGCGCTCCTGAAACGCGTGCCAGGACCACACTTGTTGCAGCAACGGCCGATGAAATGGCGTCGATGCGGATTCAGGCTGTCGAGCAGGCGCTTGCGCTCGCGGAGCATTGGCGCGACGCAGGCGAGGATGTCCTTCTCGTTGTCGATTCCATCACTCGCTACGCCATGGCCTTGCGGGAGATAGGGCTCATGTCCGGCGAGCCTCCAACGGTTCGGGCCTATACCCCTAACATATTCCGCGAGCTCCCATCTGTCGTGGAACGATGTGGTGCAGACCGCAATGGCGGAACCATTACTGCGATATTCACAGTTCTCAGTGAATCTGACGATGTCGACGATCCGCTTGTAGAAGTCATGAAATCACTCTTGGATGGTCACATCTTACTCTCCCGCCGGTTGGCTCAAGCCGGCCAGTTTCCCGCAATTGACATCGGCCGCAGCATTAGCCGCCTGTTCGATGCTCTGGTGGATCCCGAACAATCTGCAGCCGCAGTTCATTGCCGATCACTCCTCGCTCGTTACGAGGAATCGCGCATTCTCATCGAGAGCGGAATGTACAGGGCCGGAAGCGACCGAGAGTTAGACGAAGCGATCGATGCGCGACCTGCAGTTCTTGCTTATGTACAACAGGCAAGTGACGAACGCACAGACGCACGGGAGGCACGCGCAGGGTTGATGGCGCTGATGCAGAAGGCGTGTCGATGAGCAGGACAGTTCGCGCCCTCAACGAAATATTCGCTTTCCGTCGGGCGGAGGAGCAGAGCGCTCGCCAGACACTTTCGAGCGAACAGATCGCAATGGGACGAGCGGGCGAACGAACTTTTCAGACACAGGATGCGCGAGACGATGCGCTCGGCACATGGCACGCGTTCGTGGCTGATCCGAAGGTAGCCCATAGCCTAAGAGAAGTAGCGTCGAACTGGTTGATCGGCCGGCAGAACGAACTCGCGGCCGCTCGACTGGATGAAAGCATCGCCACGGGTCGGTATGACCGCGCGCAAGAAGCTGTCGCACGTACAAGCGCACTCGTTATGGCGACGCGCGAACTCACGCGAGCCGAAAATGCGCGGCTGCGCAAGCGGGACGATGAGAAGCATCTGTCTGCGGTCGAGGAGCTGATTTTAGGTAGACGCCGCTCATGAGCAACCTTGCAGTCACGTATTCGCCTGTGGCCGCTCAGCTTGGTGCTGCGCAGCCTGCACTTGGCCAAGATGCTCAGTTCGCGACCGACACAGGCTTTGCGGGCATCCTCTCAGACCGCGGGGCGGCGACGGATGCGATAATGTTGCATGCCTCTATGGGGCTAGTCCAATCTGCCCCGCAAGCCACCGCATTCGATAAGGCCGCGCTGTTTGGAGTTGCCACGTATTTCAGCAATTGGGCATTTTCGGAACAAAGGTATCACTTACCGCCACCCTCTCAGCGCGAAACTGGCAGCAGCATTCAAGACGCCGATAATATCGATACATTGTTAGAGCGTCCGGTAGCAACTGTGGCGGTAAGCGAAGGTCGGGACACGCCATACGACGGCAAATGGTCGTTTCATTCTCATGGTGGTTGGATTCAAGAGGGAAGCCCGACTACAGCGATGGGCGGAGGAAGATCGCGCGGCGAAGCCGCGTTGCCTTTGCGACCGATTCTAGGGGGGGTGTCTGCACCGGTCACAGCCATTTGGTTTCCTGTGAGTTCAGAACGAAGTGCTCAAAACACACCCATCACTAAAGCGGCCGAGGCCTTCAGCAGAGCCGGACCAGGCACTCCACAGGCTTTGTCGGTGCGGGCGCAAGCCGTTGCTGCATTGTCGCCCATAAATCTTGCAGCATGGCTGGATGGTGATCGCGTAATGGTGGCTGTGAGGGTAGGTAGCGTTACAGAAGCCGAGGAGAACAGGCTCGCCGCCGCACTCGGCGAGACAATACTCGCCGATGGCCATCGGCCATATATAGTCATGAACGGCATCCCTGCCGGTTCGTCGAGGACGTGACCTGATGAGTTTAGCAATAGTTCCCATGGTCGCTCAGGCATCGACTGCGAACAATGTAGGTTCGACTGATAGCAGCCAAACGACGGCAAACGCGGCAACGGACGCATTCGGTTTGAGCTTTGAGTCTCTCCTCAAAATTGTTCTCACGCAGTTGACGTATCAAGATCCGTTGAAACCGATGGACAACTTTCAATTTGTTTCACAGCTGGCGCAATTTTCGCAAATCCAGCAAGGCCAAGTCGCAGCTGAAAAGCTCAGCCAACTTGTAGCCGCACAGTCTGCGACCCAAGCCACTAACTTGCTTGGCAAAACAGTAGACATCGCAGGCAGCGACAATATCACCTTGTCGGGGCAGGTTACCGCACTGTCGCTGCAAGATGATGTCCGGTTGACGATCAAAACTCCAGGGGGGCAGACAATCAGCGGCTTGCCCTATTCGTCAATAGTGCAGGTCAGGGAAGGGAATTGAGATGCTAGGATCCATCTATCTCGGGATGAGCGGCATGCAGGCTTATTCGGAGGGCTTGCAGCAAGTCAGCAATAATGTCCTGAACCTGAACTCCACGGGCTTCAAGAGTTCCGAGGTATCATTCACCAACTTGCAGGCGACCCGCGACACTGGCGGAACCTCGCTGGTCGGCGGAAATGATGGCGGTGGTAGCGGGGTAGGCCTGGCACAGTCTTCTCTCAACTTTACTGCTGGTGAGCTTCGGCAGACTAGCAACGATCTGGATCTCGCAATCGACGGCACCGGATTTCTCGTTCTCTTGAAGGGCGACGACGTTCGTTATGCCCGCACAGGAAGCTTTGCGATCGATAAGGATGGCTACGTTGTTCTCGCCGATACAGATTGGCAGCTTGGGGTACTAGACAGCGCTGGCCGCGCGACAGCGGTTACCATCGATCCCCGGCGCACAAGTGCCCCCGCAGCGACAACCAAAGTCGTATTCGCCGACAACCTTTCGTCTACCGCCACCTCGGCCAGTGTGAGTGACTTGGCAGTTTATGATGCCAGCGGTGTCAAGCATGTCTGGCAGGTCGCTATGACCCGGGCTGAAGGGTCGAGCAGTTGGACGATCACTGTAACCGATGACAAGGCAAAGGCGATCGGCACGCAAACGCTCATCTTCAATGGCAGCGCGCCGACCACCGAAACATCGACGCTAACCTTTACCGATAGCGAGAATAACCTCTCGGTTCTGTTCGACTTTTCAAAAAATGTCACATCTTTCTCGTCAGGCACATTGTCCACGTTAAGAGCGTCGAGTGTCGACGGCCATGCCGTAGGTTCGGTCACCAGCCTTGTGGTCAATGCCAAAGGCGAACTGGAACTCAGCTATTCCAACAGTGAGAAAACCCAGCTAGGGGCTATCGCCTTGGCAACTTTTCGGGATCCAAGCGTCCTCAAGCAGGAGAATGCCGGGCTGTTTGTCGCAAACAACGGAGCAGATGTGTCGCTCCTCCCAAGCGACGACACCCGGGTCGGTTTAGTCAAGTCTCGCAGGTTGGAAGCATCAAACGTAGATCTATCAAAAGAATTCAGCGATCTGATCCTCATCCAGCGCGGCTACCAGGCAAGCTCGCAAATCGTCAGTGTCGCCAACGACATGATACAGCAGCTCTTCGGAATTCGTGGTCAGGGCTAAAATGATTCGTCCGTGGCTGCCGCCGCCTCACCAAAGTGAGATTCCGTCGGCGATCATCAAGGTGGTCGGCACATGGCTAAGCAATTGGCTCAGCCATGTGCCTGAGCTTGTGTGCGACACGTGCTCGGCAAGTCAGGCGTCGGAAGCTGGTATCGGAGGTAGTGCCGGTCCAGCCTTCGCCTCGTCAGACTGTTTGTTGAACCTTGGCTTCGCAGCGCTAGGCGGCGAGGGAGATATCGGGCATCCGCGCGACCGAGACTTGATGATCGGCCTCGGACGCCGGATAGTCACTGATCTTGCCAGCTCCATCAAACGCTTGGTTCCCGGCGTGAATCAGCTCGAAACACCACAATACTGGCGGCTTAGCGCTCAGCATGAGAATTTCGTGATTGTCCTTGCTCTGAGTCCTGACACACTGATCGAACTGCGGAAGCTTGCTGCCGGAAAAGCGAGGCAAGCCCGTCCGGCTTCGGTCTTGTTAGCCATTTCCGGCGAGGTCGTTGCTCTAGGTGGACACCTTGGTTACGCCGATCTGACTGCAGGCGAACTCACGACATTGGAAGTCGGAGATGTCATAGCGCTGAGCCGCCCTTACGCCGAACCCGTTCCGGTGACTATCAACGGCTTCATGGCACCGGGGGGCCATATCAAGATTTCGCCTGCCGCAGCGAGCCTCCACCTGGCTGTCACAGCGCCGATAGTGCTCAAATAGGAATTGCACGAAAACTATGCCTGCATCTGCGAATAGCGCACGCCAAGGCGATGCGACACAAACGGCCATCGATAGTCTCCCGGTTGCAGTTGAGGCTGTGCTAGGTGCCGCGAAGATGAGTGTCGGCGAGCTCACAAAGTTAGGTGTGGGTGACAGCTTTATCCTCGACAGCAAGCTCGGCGATGCCGTTGATCTCCGCGTAAATGGCGTCGTTGTCGCCTGCGGCGAGATCGTAGCGATTGGCGACTATTTCGGCGTGAGAATTCAGTCGGTTGCCCGGGAATGAATCGGCGCCTCATTCTTGCGGCCGTTTTTACCGGCAGCGCAGCTTGCTGGACTCTCCAAGTTGCACAGGCGCAGCAACTTGGTGGAGGGGTTGAAGGCGGGGTGTCTGCTTTTCGCGTTATCGGCTCGCTGATCGTGTGCTTGGTATTAGCCGTCGGATTGGCATTTGCGATCCGGGGCAAGCGCTTGGAGGGCTTGCTTGGGCAGCTTCGCGGCGTACGAGGAAAATTCGGCACAAGGCGTATCAGGCGGTTGGAAAGTTTTCGGCTATCGCTCAACTCTGAACTACATATCATTCAAGTCGATGAGACAGAATACCTTCTGCTTTGTTCTCCTGCAGCTCAAACCATCCTTTATAAGCAATCAATCGTTGGAGAGGGCCAGGACCAAGGCTCTTCTGTGGCTGTACCGTGACAGGGGCGATTCTCCATCTCCTGGCTGAAGTTGCCGTCACTCCCGCGACACAAGCCGTTACGCGCGCCGGATTTCCCACTTCTGGCGCAAGCGACGTCGTGCACACAGGGGTGGTGCTTGCCCTTCTGGCAATCCTCCCCTCAATCATCATTGCGATGACCGGTTTCACGCGGATTGTCATCGTATTGTCGATGATCCGTCACGCATTCGGCATGCCGGAGACGCCCCCAAACACGGTTCTGGTCAGCCTTGCCTTGTTCCTTACAATGTTCAGCATGGGCCCGGCTGCGAGTGAGATTAACCGCGGTGCGTTGCAACCATACCTTGATGGGCGCGTAGAGCTATCGACCGCTCTGGATCGGGGCGAGGCCCCCTTGCGTCGTTTCATGCTTGCGCAGACGCGCGATTCTGACCTGGCCGCGATTTATAGGATAGCGCAGGCCCCGCTGCCGGCACGGCCCGAGCAGGTGGAACTGACCAAACTCGTGCCTGCCTTTATGATTAACGAACTTAGGGTGGCTTTCACGATAGGGTTTGTTATCCTGCTTCCCTTCCTCCTCATCGATCTTGTTGTCTCGGCAATTCTCCTGGCCCTCGGCATGATGATGGTCCCCCCGACAACCATATCCCTACCCATAAAGCTCTTGATGTTCGTCCTTATCGACGGCTGGTCACTCGTGATCACGGGGGTCATGGGGAGCTTCCGGTGAGGAAGACGGAGCAACTGAGTGAAGGGCTGGCCCTTGTTGTCGAGCCGGGGCGCCAAGAGGCTTCCCTGTGGCGCAGATTTTCTGAGCTAGGTGATGCGAGCCTTCGGGAACAGCTGTTTGCCCGATATAGGCGGCTAGCACTCGCAGTCGCGCGGCGCCACGCTCGCAAACAGAATGCTTCGCAAGACCGGGCGCGAGATATAGAGCAATTTGCATACCGCGGCCTACTTGAAGCCATCGATCGGTACGATCCGTCGAGAAGCGTACCCTTCCCTGCATTTGCCCGAGCCCGGATTTCCGGCAGCATCTTCGACGGCTTAAGCCAACTAGATGAACAAGGTGCCAGACTGAGATTTCAGAAACGGGTCGAACGCGAACGCATTGCATCACTCAAACCTGCAAGTAGCGACAAGCGGTCAGCAATATTCGATTTGGCTGAGTTGGTTACCGAACTCGCGCTTGGCCTTATGCTGGAAGCAGAAGAGCGCCGTGAGCGAGGGTACCTGATTGGTCAACCCGACAGCGCCTTCGAGGCATTGGCCTGGGTTGAGGCACGGGCGACATTGCAATTACGGGTAGCGGAGCTCCCCGGCGCCGAGCGCACGGTTATCCAGCAACACTATCAGAATGACATGCTCTTTTCCCAGATCGCTGTTATGATGGGTATCTCGAAAGGGCGAGTATCGCAGTTGCACAAATCCGCTTTAGGAAGGCTGCGCCGATCAATGGGATCTTTTGCATGACTGACCATTTTCCGCCGCTTTGCAGCGAGGAAACACTAGCCCCAATCTTTGCCTTGGCAGGAAAAGAACCGGAAGCGGCCATCGCCGCCATTGATGCGGCGCTTATCAATTTTCCAGATGACTACCGCCTTCATTTCTTGAAAGGCTCGTTGTTCGTCGGCCTAAAGCGGTTCGTGGGAGCGCATTATGCGATGGCAAAAGCCGTCGCGTTGGCGCCCGATTTCCACATCGCTCGCTTCCAACTCGGTTTCTTTGAGCTGACGTCAGGAGAGCCTGAGGCAGCGAAGGAGACTTGGCGCCCAATCATCGATGCTTTGGAAGAAAGCCATTGGATCAGGCTGTTCGTCAAAGGACTACATCATCTGGCCGATGACCGATTTGCTGAGTGCGTACACAGTCTGCAAACGGGTATCGCCAAAAACACTGAAAACTTGCCGCTTAATACTGACATGGCACTTATCATAGCCCGATGCGAACAGATACTCACTAACGGAGGTGCCGAAAAGTCGGAAGCCCAAGGCGACCTGTCAGCGACGTCGTTCTTACTCGCCAGCCGCACCCGGCGGCATTGAGAATATGGGCTCGATCAACCGTATAGATCAAGCGGTTCTGCTTTTGCGGGACCGTCTCGAGAAGCTCGGAGGGCGGCAGCCATCGGCGGGTGCCGGCAGTATTGCGACCGGGAAAAAATTTGAACACGATCCGCTGGCCGCAGTCCGCCAACTTGTCAGCCAAGGTCGACTACAGCCACGCGAGCTTCGCAGGGCCTTGGTGCGTGCTCTACTTGCAAGCTCACTGGGCGACAAAGCCGGCGACACACTAGAGTTTCAGGTAATCGCTGACCAAGTGACGGACATCTTAGAGGAAAGCGAGGTTGGTCAAGCGCTTTTGGTCCAAGCGCTGAACGAGATCGGATAGCCTCAGACGCTAATGAACTGTTGGCCGCGACAGACCTGCCATATAGCTGGCAATCGTCATGCCTTTGTCATTGATAGGGGTCGAAAAGGCAGCTTCGACGATCTGCCGAGACTTGTCAGGCTCATCGCTGCTAAGCAACACTTGTGCTAAAGCTGCAGAGAAGCATTGGCGATCAAGTTTCAAGGCGGTCGTCATTCGCCGACGCGCCAATTGCAGGTCTCCTCGTGCCACACCTATCACAGCTAGAGAGCCATGGCTCTCGCAAAAGTTGGGATTGATCGCCAAGGCGCGCTCAAAACGGTCGCTTGCCGCGTCTATATCTCCAGCCAGATAATGCGCCCAGCCCGCCGCAATCCATGAGCCCACATGGCTCGAAAACTGCTGGGCGCCGCGGTCAAGGTCGCTTGCCGCGCTGGCCGGATCAGACTGGGCAAGCGACGTCAGCCCCCGGCCGATCCAAGCGCGAGGATTGTGATCACGTATCGCCAGGGATTTTTCAAACTGCAAACGCGCACGTTCAGGGTCGCCATCGTGCAGATCAATCACGCCAGCCGCAGCTAATGCCTCCGGATGCGTATCTCCCAGCGCCGCGCAATGTCTGGCCAACTGGAGGTCCTCCATGTCGAGTGCCAGCGTCGCCATTGCAGCGAGCAAGCCTCGGTCTTCGGGAAAGCGCGAGAGTGCATCCTTTCCGAAGCTTAGTGCGTGCTCGAATTCGCCCGCTTCATGCAAGATTTGTGTTTTCAGCATTGCCGCGGCCGCAATCGTAGACGTCACCGCACCGGTCAGGAGTTCAAGCGCATCAGGCTTGTTCCCAAGCATGGCTTCACACCAAGCAAGGTTAAATCGAACATTGGGTGCGTCATCGCTCTCGATAACCGTTTTAAGTGTGCCCGCCGCATTTGCAAAATTGCCGGTATTCATCTCAATGACCGCGCTTAGATAAAGCCCTCCGGACGCACTGGGGGCGATGGTTCTCAGATGGGAGACAATGGCCTCAGCCTCGTTGAACTTGTTCGCCTCGATGGCCGCCTCCGCAGCATCAACCAACAAACCGAGATTGTCAGGATCGCTTGCCAGATAGCCTGAGAGGCTAGCGAGACGCTGCTCTGCGCTGTCATTCATGAAATTATCTCCGGCAATGCCTGTCTATTCTGCTCTCACCACCTCGAACGAGGATAGGTCAAGCCGCTCGGGGATCTCATTAACCGAGATCACGGCTAAACGCGGAATCCCTCGCTGGGTCAGCGCCCGAAGCGCCTTTCTGATTTCCACACCACACAACAGTACAGGCGGCCGGCCCTCTCGGATCATACGCTCGGCTAATGGCACCATCTTGCGCACTAGCTGGTCCGCGATGCGGGGATCGAAGCTTCGCCCGCCGCCTCCAAGCGCCCCCGCCAACTCGTTCTCGAGCCGAGGATCGAGGCTAAGAACAGCAAGATCGGGATGCGGTCCACGAAGCCGGCCGCATATGGCAAATCCAATCCGCTGGCGCATGAGTTCAGAGAGTGCATCGGGATCTCGTTCGGCTCGGGCTAGGTCAACAAGATTTTCAAATATGAGGTCGAGGTTGGAGACGGAGACGCTCTCTGCAAGGAGATTCTTCAACACGCGCTGGACGTCAGAGACCGACAACATCGTTGGGATCAGATCTTCGACGAGCGAAGGCTGACGGTGCCGCAGTGCTTCCAGCATTTCCATGAACACGGGGCGAGAAAGAAGCCGGGATGCCTCGCTGCGAATGATGTCAGCAAATTGCGCGGTCATGACCGCCACCGGATCGGCCGGTACGTAGCCTTGCTCCCTGGCCTCCTCGACTTGGCTGGCTGAAATCCAGAAAGCCTGCCCGCCAAGTGCTAGATCCGTGACTTCCAAGCCTTCCAATCTTGGCGCCGAAGGTGTGTTTGAAACTGCCAGCAAACGATCCGGCCAGATTGTTGAGCCTCCCACTTTCACGCCGAAAATCCGAACCTCAAACTCTTGAAGTCCCAGGCCCTCCCCGTCAACCAGCCGAATGGGCGGAAGAGGAGTTCCATACTCGGCCAAATGAGCTTTGCGAACAGCTGCGACACGTTCGAGCAACACACCCCGTTGATCTTTCCAAGCATCGGAAAGATCCGCGCCAAGGCCAAGCTCAATGGCATCCTGCCGCCCGCCTTCGACCGGAGCTTCGGACACGATTTCGGCCTCGATAGAGCTTTCGTCCGGCGCGGGGGCATTCCGTGTCCGCCACCAAGCCGCAGCCAAAAAAACGAGCACAACTGCAATGGGCCACTTCGGCATGCCGGGCAGCAACAATAGAACAAGCAAGGCAACCGCCACGATCCGAGGCACACGAGGAATGGACGACAATTGCGCGTATATCTCAGTACTAAGGTCACGGTCAGCTGATGAACGTGTGACGATAATACCGGTCGCCACCGACACTATTAGCGCCGGCAACTGGGCCGCAATGCCATCTCCTATCGTCAGCAAAGTAAAATGCTGGAGAGATTCTGACCAGCTAAGGCCAAGCTGGAGAATGCCGATGAGGGAGCCGGCAATGATGTTTATGAGAACGATAATGATCGCAGCGATCGCATCGCCTTTTACGAATTTGCTGGCGCCGTCCATCGCGCCATAGAATGCTGCTTCCTGCTCCAACTCGTGACGCCGCCGTTGCGCTTCGTGCTGGTCAATGAGGCCCATGTTGAGGTCCGCATCGATGCTCATCTGCTGACCGGGTAGCGAATCCAGTGTGAACCGCGCCGCCACTTCAGACACGCGTTGCGCGCCACTGGTGATGACCACGTACTGCACGACCACAAGAATGGCGAACACCACCACCCCGACGATGTAGTTTCCGCCCACCGCGAACGCGCCGACGGATCGGATCACGTCCCCCGCGTCGGCGGTAGTGAGAATGAGGCGTGTGGCAGCGACATTGATTGACAGGCGAAGGAGGGTGACGACGAGCAACAGCGAGGGGAACGTGGAGAAATCGACGGGTCGCCGGACGTAAAAAGTCATCAACAGTATCGTGAGCGCGAAACCGAAGTTTGTTATGATCGCGAGGTCCACCAACGCGGGGGGAATGGGGGCGAACAAAATCATCAGGATCGCAAGGAGGCCGCCGACCAAGAGCAGGTCGCGATTATTGCGGTACAACTGGGAAAACATCACTTCGTCCCTGCGCCATGACCCGCCCGTCGGAGCGCGATATAGATGTCGGCGACCGCCACGAAATGGTGGGACCCGATGGGACGACCTGGTTGGCCCTCTCTAAACAGGGCGCGGGCAAGCGTAGGATTGCGAATGATCACAATCCCTTCACGCTCAGCCACCTTCCGCATGCGCTGGGCCCAAAAGTTTTGTCCGCGCGCTTGGATGATCGGGGCGTCGCCGTCTTCAGGCCGGTACCTTAAAGCGACAGCAAAATGTGTTGGATTGACGATCAAGATGTCAGCGCCTTTAACGTGTGCCGCTGCTGCAGCCTGTTTGAGAATTTCTGCAAGAATCTGCTTTCGTTTGCGCTTTTGTCGCGGTTCGCCTTCACGTTCGCGCGATTCTCGCACGACATCACGCCTGCTCATACGCATTTGCTTCGCAAATTCTCCACGCGCCAACAGTTGATCGAATAGCGCGGCGATCGCGGCAAGCACAATAAAAAGCAAAAGGATGCGGCCTGCTTCGTGGATCAGCACATATGCCAATTGGCTTCCGTCCGACGCTTCGCCGCGTTTTGTTTGTGCGATGTGACGGATGAAAAGGAATGCCGCGCCAATGTAAAGCGTAGCCTTGAAGAGGCTCTTTCCAAGCTCTTTAAGCATTCGCATGGAAAACAGACGCTTGAAGCCGGCCGCCGGGTTGAGGCGAGTGAAGTCTGCTTTCAAAGGCTCGAAGCTGAAGACAATCCCGCGATTCTGGACGACCTCGATTGCAGCACCGATAGCAACCAGCAGGAAAGCCGGAACCAGGAAAAGCGCGGCGACCGCACTTGCTTGGCCGGCCAGGAACCGTGCCGCGCTCAGAGGTTCCTGAGCTGCGGCAATTCCTCCAAGGATGCTCCGTCGCAGGTTCAGGGTGATGGCGCTGGCCAAATCTTCGCCCACAGTTTGCGCGATGACGGCAACGGCCACGAGGCTGGAAAGAAAGCCAAGGTCCGTGCCGCGCGCAAGGATTCCCTTCTTCCTCGCTTGGTCCAGCTTGAAAGGCGTCGCGTTTTCGCTGCGATCTTGCTCAGCGCTTTCTCCGCCCGTCATGTCAGAAGTACACCATGGCTTCGGTGGCGAGCCTCAGGATCCGCAGGATGCTGGCCGCAGCCGTGCCGAGCGTAATCGGCAGCAGAACCAGGGTGGCAATAACCTTCACTTGGAATCCAAGGACTAGCACATTCATTTGCGGCAGCGTCCGGGATAACATCGCCACCACCAAGTCTATCAAGAATAGAACCAGGATGACGAGACCAGCGAGCCCCAAGGCCAGGATCGTGAGCGTGCCAATGTAGCGGGCAATCGGGCCGATGCTGTCAGGCGCTCCACCCGTTCCAAGAGGGATGCGATCAAAGGAAGCGGAAAAGGCGGCCAAGACATCGTAAAGACCACCGGAGGCCACAAAGGCTGCGGATGCGCCATAAGTGAAAACCGCTCCGATCAATGGCGTTTGGGCGCGTGTCGTGGGATCGATGAGGTAAGCCAGTCCAAACCCAGCCTGGATATCGATCGCACGGCCAGCCAACCCGATCAGGGCAAATGCGAGCTGAAGAGCGAGTGCCATGGCCAGGCCTACCGCCAATTCTGACACCGCCACCTGCATGACATCTTCAAGGCCTACTGACGGCTGCGCCGTTGTCGCCAGCCCCGGGATACAAGCAGCAAGGCCGACGGCAGTTATGACCCTGACCGTAGCCGGAATTTTTATCAGTGTGAATGGTGGCGCAAACGCAAGCGTTGGCCCAAGGCGCAGCGATGCGACCATTGTCGCGAGGAGAAACGCCAGGATGTCATCCATGCTGCCGTCACTAATTCGCAAGCGCCGGGATAGCGGTGAACAGCTCGATAGCGAACTGCGACAGCTTGCCCATCATCCATGAGCCAAGGAAAATCAAAAGCAATGCCGTAATTACGAGCTTTGGGACGTAGGTGAGCGTCATTTCTTGAATCTGTGTCGCGACTTGCAGAACGCTGATAAGGACGCCGACGACAAGAATCGATATCAGAACAGGAGCCGACATCAGGGCGGCGGTCCACAACATGCGACTCAGCAGTGACAATGCCTGGTCAGCGCCCATATTCCCCCCAATGACTGCTGTCTGGCTGATAAGGCCAACCTTCCGCTCTGGCCATATGAATATGATCAGCACGATGTGCGCTTCGTCGCAATAGCCTCACTTTCGCAGGAAATGCGCCGCGACCCGCCATACAAGTGGGCTGGGTCTGAGGCCATTCCGATAGCACGGACGCAGCCCAGAGAAGACCGGCTGCCGGGGGCTATGCGCGCCCCTTACGGCCTTACGGCCAGGGCTGCGCCTGTGCGCCGTGGCGTAGTCCTGGCGCAGCGCACCGTGCGCCAACAACCCCGCGCACCGCCATTTCCGGCAAGGCCGCACCTTGCCCCGCGATACCTCACATTGCGGCCGCGCACGCGCAACCCGCAGAACTTCGCCATCCCCACAACCGCAACCACCAGCGCACCGTGCCGTCTTTTATCCTACCTTCCCCTGATCGCCGCCCTCCGACCGCGCCGTCACCCAGGGCGCCCGATCAGGAACCGCAGGAGGCGGGGACTTTCAGCGAGAGACGCAACGCCCTGAGCGACAGGTGTGACAACAACCATGTCCGGCGGGTGACATGGCACCCAGCGCAAACCATTGGAGAAGCGCAGATTTCCGGCGCACCACCCGTGCGTACGGTGCATTACATTCCACTACGCCAAAGGCGTGCGTCGCTGACACCGCACGAGCCTGTGAGTGCGCCCGTCGAGAATGGCGAAGGAGGGTAATTCGGCGAACCTACCAGTCGCAGTCAGGGTTCCAGTTGACCCCACCCGTGCGCCGCAAACGCATCAAGTCATCTTCTATGGAGTAGGTCTCGGCTATGCCGTGTTGAACGCAAAGACCCTTGACGGCATAATCCCATCGCAAAATCTGAAGGCTGCCGTCTGGAAGTTTTCTTCCAAGGACATAAACGTCCTTCAACTCACCCGCCTTGGGCATGGCAGCCATCGGCAACTCCACGTTCGCATGAGAAGCACCAAGCTCTCCGATCAAGGATTCGACAGAGCCAAGCTGAACATTGACCAAGGCTCCAACGACCACTTCATCCCCATAGCTCGGTAAATCTCGGACTTCCCCAAAGGATTCCATTTTTCCTTTCAGGAGGACAACGTCTTGCGCTTTCGTGTTATTCATTGTGGCACACGCTCCGAGGAATACCGCTCCAACGACCAACAGACGCCTCATGGGTATTTGCTCCCATTGTAAATCCTATAATTGTCCGCGTTGGATTGATACGCCTCCCAACGTCCTAAGTTGTTGTTCGGCAAAACAGATCGGATCGAGATGCTACCGTTTGCTCTGCCGATTTCCCATACATTCCGGCCCGTTGAGCCAATGACAAAACTGGGGAGATTGCGGACCTTGGCTATGCTGTTGTCACCAGAGTTTGGTGGCTGGACAAGCCCTTGGTAGTGAACGTGAGCGATGCCGATCACATCCGAGTTCAACAGGCCGGAGATGTTTCCGCCCTGTGGGCCGACAAGACTAATCCCAGTGACAATGACTTCGCCGTTTGCGTCCCTTCCAAAGGTTAGGAACTTTTCATAATCCTGATTCCTGCCACCGATCCGGGCACCGGCTGTCGCGGAACCAATATCCTTAACAAAGGCAGCCAAATCCGCCGAAGCCTGTAAATCCGCCGTGGAAACGGACGGCAATGCTTGAGCCTTTTTGGCTGCCGCATTCACTTCGGCATTATTGGAGAAACCAGTTGCCGAATTCGGATCGCCTTGGACTTGTCCCCAAAGGTCGTTCTTTACCGCGTCGAGATACTGGTCCTTGGTAAGTGACAAGCCCGTTATAGTCGATGATCTTCCTTGCAAACTAACGCCAGTGACAGGGGAGCCAGCTCCTGCTCGTCTGGCTCCCGAAGTCACAAAAACAGCTTGCGCTATTGCGGCCGACAATCCGTCATATCCCGGCTTCCGCGCAATAACTACAATGTCACCAGGTTGCGCGTCATCGCTGCTTGCACTGCGCCCGACCTGGCCACCGCCTTCACCGGGGGTGGGTTGTGCGACCTTGCCATCATCCCCGCCAGTGATAGAGCCGCCCGCCTTGGTTTTCCCGTTCCCCGCGACCTGGTCTGCCACGAGATTCCCTACTGTATTGGCGATCCTGCCTGGGAACGACAGTGCATCGTCAATATCCCCGAGCAGGCCTGATCTTTTCTTCGCGTTATCATCCGCTTTCTTGCCGCCAAACGCCATCTGTCCGAGGATGCTAGGTACTTGCTCGAGCAGACTGTCCCCAAAGTTCTCGCCGCTGATGGCTGAACGAGTTGCCGCACTGGCCATGGCGGCTGCCGAAGCACTGAGGGTACGATTGATGAAGCTCCCCGCCTGAGCATTGATGCCAAGGAAGCCCTCGCCCGCCATCTGGGAAGAAACGCTGTTCATCACGCCAAAGGATATACCCGCAGCTGCGACGCCCGCCCACGAGAATTTGTCCTGAAGCCCGGTCGCAACTCCGATGCCCTGAATCGCAGCATTTGTGGCCGCGCCACTGATTACATCACCCAGGAAAGTGCCGGTCCCACTGGGAGTGATGCCGGCGGTCAGACCCGCCATTGCCACAGCCCCGAAGCTGAACTTGTCCTGGATGCCGGTTGCGAGGCCGACACCTTGCGATACCACGCTGCCCAGCATGCCATTCAGCATGCCACCGACGAAGCCTCCACCGAAGGGAGCTACTGCGGTGACCGCGATGGCCACGACAGCCATTAGGATCTGGCCAACTATTCCGCAGCCGGAATCCTTTGGTGGCTCGGGTTGAGTTGGGGAAAGATCCCCGATTGCCGCGTTGGCATCGTAAGGTTTCAACGTGTTTGCGTTATAGCCTGCGCGCGCGACGCCTGCGGGTACCGTAATACGCTGACCGAGCGGCAGCGTGCTGTCTCCCGAGAGGCCGTTAGCTTCGGCAAGTTTGTACCATAGCGAACTATCGCCCCAAAGAAGCTGAGCTATCGATCGGAGTGTCTCGTTATCACTACGAGCTGTGTAAGAACCCGCAGCTGATCCCTGAGAATACGAGTTTATTTGGACGATGCCGGAACCGTAATCCATGCCTGAGGTGCTATAGTTCGCACCATTAAAGAAGGGGCCAGATCCTTGACTGACCTGTCGATCAAGAATCGTCGATATTTGCGTCGAGTTGTTGTGATCACCGCTATTATTCCCAATAAATCCTAGCTCTTTTCCGCCAAGTCTGTACCAGGCTTCGTGTGGGTCACCAGAGCTCAAGTTATCTTTTTCATCTCTACGTATTACCTGTCCAGCCGCATCATTTTTATAGTATACATTCCTTGATCGGCCATCATTAATAGTAGCCGAGGCTATTTGGCCGAAAATATTATAACTAATATTCGTGCTATTATTTGCCCCACTACTAGAGGTATATTGTATGCTTTTTTGCAAAAGGGAGTCATACCAGTTATAGGTGTTGGTAATATTTGAAGTATTCTGGAAGTAATTATTTCTATAATTGCTTGAAGAAACCGAATAAACAGCCCCGTTTAAGTATTGTCCTAAGTTATCTATGTAGTTATATGATGAAACAGATTTGTAAGTGACGTAATTGCCGCCCCCTTCATTTTTTCTATTAGAGATAGTTTCCTGAGAAATCTGTCCGTTTTCCTTAAAGGTTGTTAACCTGCTATATACTATGGTTGAAGAACCTGCATAATCGGTTTGACTCGTTTGCCGACCCAAGAGATCGTAGGTAAATACAGAGCTGGTCTCTCCAAACCCACTTGGCGCGGGCGAGGCGGTGCCGTTAATAAAATCGGGCTGACTCTGGCTTATTCCGATAGCGGAAACTCGCCCGGCCCCGTCGTATTTGAAGCTATCTCGGATTTCAATGTAACCGTCGACATATTCAACTCCCGCCCAGACGGTGGTCGGCATTGTGTCAGTTGTGCTCACCCTCTGGCCCAATTTATCGTACGCGTAATTAAATCCACTTGTTCCCCTGTAGATATACCCGCTATTTGAACCAATTGCTGTTTGAAGAGCTCCCTGATCTATCGTTACTCTGTTAAAAATATCGTAAGTATACCAAGTATTAAGCACAGTTTCGATCGGTGAAGGGGATCCGTCACTTTGTATAGCGAATCTGTGATCTTCTTTTGATCTTATATTATTATTATAGTCATACTTGTAGTATGTATATGCTCGGGGTGTTGTATATGCGCTGCTGCCGTTCGTATAGGTGCTGGCATCCTGATTCCAATAGGTCATGCGGCCGAGGGCGTCGTACGTTGCCTGGATGCTCTTGATGGTGACCCCGCCTTGGACGAGATTCTCGGTCAGCCGGTTGCCGACCGCGTCGTAGGTGTAGGCTTCGATGCCGTTAGGGCCACTGGCGCCTTTAAGCTGGCTGGTGTTGTACCATTGCCAGGTCTGGGTAGCGCTTTGGGGAGAGGCATCGCCGGTAACAAGGGTCTTCGCTCCTTGCCGGCCTGCCTGGTCAAAAGAGAATGTGATTTGGTTGCCCCCAAGATCCTTGCGAGAGAGTTCGCGGTTGTAGATGTCGGTACGAACAATCTGCGTCTTCGTGTTGCCGCTGTAACTGGTTGTCGCAACCCAGCCTCCATACGTGGTCAGCCCGGATGCAGTGAGAGTGCCGTCCCAGGTGTAGGCGATGGTGCTGGTGTACCCGCTGGCATCAGTCTGGCCGGTGATGCGTCCAACCGCATCGTAAGCGGTCTTGTCGCGGTAGTTCATATTATTGCCGCGCTGGATACGTTGTCCGAACTGGTCATATGTATAGGTTTCGACGAGGCGGGTGTTATCGTTGGGGGCGGCGAGGTCGATATCGGTGGCGCGGTTCTGCTTGGCGGTGGTGAGCTGGCCGAGCCGGTTGTAGTAGAGTTCGGCGTAGTGCAGCGAATCGGTGCTGGCTGTGTAGGCGGAGCCGCGGGCGTAGAGCTCATCGCGCAGGACGCGCATGTCGCCCATGCGGTCGTAGAGCATCTCCTTGAACCCGCCGTCGGCGTGGAACTCGCGCGATACAAGAGCGGCCGCATTGTCGTAGCCGGTGCCGGCGATGAGCAGCTGCGAGGTGAGTGTGCCGGTGTTGGCCGCCTTGCTGGTGGCGGTGGCGGCATTGGTGCCGGTCTTGGCGTACGTGCCGTTGGCATCGCGGGTGCCGATCAGCCGGCCGCCCAGATCGTAGTAGAAGTCCTGTGAGGGCTTGATCCAGTAGCTGGCGCCGGTCTCGTCGGTCATCTGCACCGCCGGGCTTTCTGACCGGATCATGTGCCCCATTGTGTTGTAGGTGTAGGTTACGGTTGCCAGCAGCGCGTTGGTCTCGCTCGCGACCTCGCCGAACGCGTTGTAAGTCCGCGCGGTGGTGAGCGTGGAGGTGCCGGTACTGNNGANCNCNCGGCCTTCCTCGACCACCTGGGTGGCCATGCCGCGCTTGTCGTAGACGGTGTAAGTGCCGTTGACGTTGGCCTGCGATACCAGCGCCAGCGCGCCTGCAAAGCCGGTGGTGCTGGTAAACGCCTGCCCGGCCGAGGTGATCGCAGCGGTCTGGTTGCCGGCCTTGTCATAGCCGAAGAACTTCCACACCCCGTCGCCTGCGTTGGTGGCGACGAGCCGGCCGGCGGCATCGTACTTGTTCTCGGCCTGGTAAAGCGCGCTGCCGGCGTTGACGTCGGTCGCGCTGTTGCTGCCCTGGCCCTGTGCGGTCACCTGGTCGAACGCGTTGTACTGGTAACTGGTGAACCCGACCCGCTTGAACGTGCCCGATACCGTCGACCAGATCGCCTGGCTCTGCACCCGCCCGGCCAGATCGTACGTCTTGCTCTGCGCCTCCGCGATGGCCTGGGTTGCGGTGCTGGTGGTGAGCGTGTTTGTATTGACGATGCGGTTGTAGGCGTCCTTCTTGAGCCGGCCCATCACGTCGTAGAAGTAGGTGTGAGTATAGCCCTCGGCATCAGTGGTCTGGAGCAGCCGGCCGCCTTCGCCGTAGCGGTAGAACGTATTGCGGTCCTGCGCGGTGTAGGCGCCGGTGCTGGTGCCGGCCTGGGTGGTCTGGACCAGGTCCCCGATCGCGTCGTAGCTGTAAGTGGTGGTCGGGGTAACCGATGTGCCATTGGCATCATTGAACGCAGCCCGGGTTTCGCTGGAGAGCCGCCCGGTCTTGTCGTATTTGTAGCCTGCGATCTGGTTGCCTGCCACGGTCTTTGATACCACCTGTCCGAGCGCGTTGTAGCCGTAGGTGATCACCGAGTTGGTCGCAGCGGCCGTCAGCGTTCCATCTGTCGCATTGATGGCCCAGGCCGCGACCCCGCTGCGGGTCTCGCTCGTCCGGTTGCCGACAAGGTCATACTCGAACGTCGTGGTTCGGTCATTGCCGTTGGCCGAGACGCTGGGCACTGCGGCAAGCGTCGGCGTACCGGCGAACTTGGTCGCGTAGCGCGTCTCGGTCTTGACGTTGCCTTCGGCATCATAGGTCCACTTGGTAAGATAGCCCTCGGCATCGAGCTGTGCGCTCTTGTGCTCGAGGCTGTCGTACCAGCTCCAGGTCACATTGCCGTTGGCATCGGTCACCTTCACCACGTTGCCATTGGCATCGTACTGGTTGGTGGTGACAAGGTTGCCGGTTGCCGTGACGTAGCTGGTGCCGTTCCAGCTGCCGGTGGCAATGGCGTTGCCGGCATTGCTGACCACCGTGGTGGTGGTCAGCCGATTGAGGTTGTCGTAGGCGAACTGGGTCTCGCGGTAGACGCCAGACGGCACGGCCGGCGCCGTCCCGCCGAGCGGCGGCGTGCCGGTTGCGTAAGGGTTACCCTCGTAGACCTTGGTTCCGACCAGATTGCCGTTCGCGTCATAGCTGTAAGCACTATAGACCCACAGGTTGGCTGCGAGCTGGCGCACCTCGGCGACCTTGCGGTCAAGGTCGTCAAAATAGGCATACGTGGCCGCGCCGCCGGCATCAGTGCTGCAGATGACGTTGCCGCGCGCATCATAGGCGTAGAGCTCCTGCGGGGTGGTCGAAGCGCGCGTCACCATGTCGTCAGCGATGGTCGTCACCGCATCGTGCGTGACCGTGGTGACCCGGTTGTTGCTGTCATAGACATAGCTGGTGGTACGCAGCGCGGTCAGCGCGCCATTGGCGCTGGCGGCGTAGCCCTCGCTCTTGCTCTTGACGTTGCCGAACCCGTCATACGTGTAGGCCGTGGCATTATAACCGCCGCTGGTCGCACTGGCCGCAACAAGGTTGCCGGCAGCATCATAGCTCGCCGTGACCGCGTAGTTGCTGGTGGTAGCCGCGATCTCCTGGCGCACCAGGTTGCCGACCCGGTTGTAGGTGTAGCTCGTGACCCCGCCCAGCTTGTTGGTCACGCTGACCCGGTCGCCGAACGCGTTGTAGGTGTAGCTCTCGGTGAACGTCTCGGTATAGCCGCTCCCAGAGTAAACGGCCGCCCCGCCATTACCATTGGCATCGGTACTGCTCAGCACCCGTCCCAGCTTGTCGTATGTAAACGAGGTGGTCGCAGCCATGCCGGTGCCGGCCGGCTCGCTCGCCATGCTCGGCGTACCGGTGATCGCGGCCTGCCAGCGCTTGACGCTCGCGATCTCGCCGAACGTGGTGTAGGCGGTGGTGGTGAGGTAGTTGGCCGCGTCGCGGGTGGTGGTGGCGCGGCCGAGCTTGTCGTACCAGCTATAGGTCACGTTCCCGTTGGGATCAGTGAGCTTCCACACCTCGCCGAACGCGTTGTAGTCGTAGCTGGTGACCCCGCCGGCCGCATCGGTGACCGTCTTGACCCGCCCGTTGAGATCGTACGTGTAGGTTGTGGTCTTGGCGCGGGCGTCGGTGCTGCTGACCGTCTCGCCCTGGCCGTTGTAGCTGACGCTCGAGACCCCGGCATTGGCATCGGTCACCTGGACCGCGCGGCCGGCGGCATCGTACAGCGTGCTGGTCGCCGCCTGCTCGGCCGCCGTCCGGTTCGCCGCCTCGGTCATCACGTTCACAAGCGTCGTCGCGCCGTGATAGCTGTAAGTCGTCGTCGTATTGTTGCCGTCATAGGCGGTTACCACCCGGCCCAGCGAGTCATAATCCCACTTGGCGGTGATCGCATTGCCGGCCGAAGCGGTCGCCGAGGCGACCTGGGCAAGCGTTGTCGCATCGCTGGCCGTGATCGCATTGGGCCAGGCAGTCTGGATCTTGAGCTGGCCCTTGGCGTCGTACTCGCGCCGGGTGACGTAGCCTTCGCCGTCGACCACATAGGCTGCCTCACCGCGCGCGGTATACCAGCTGCGCGTGATCCGGTTGGCGCTGTTGCCGATATTGCTGGCCGACCAGCTGTCCATCGCCGACTGGGCGGGCAGGCTGGTGGCCGCATAGCTCGCCGCGTACTGCACCAGCTTGGTGACCTGACCGCGGTTGTCATAAGTGTAGCCGGTGACCGTGCCGGCCGCGTCGATCCCGTAAGCAAGCCGGCCGGCGCTGTCATAGACCGCAAAGCTGCGGCGGTTGGCGCCGTTCGCCTCCAGGCTCGCGGTCAGCGCTTTGACGCTGTCGTACGTGTAGTCGCTCGTCGCGCCCATTGCCGCGGCATAGAGCGTGGTCGTGGTCTTCTGCCCGGCCGCATCGTAATCATAGCGGACGGCCTGACCCAGCGCATCGACCGCATAGCGCAGCAGGCCTTGCCCGTCGTAAACGAAGCGGGTGGTGCGGTCCTGCGCCGAGGTGCCAGCGCTGGCAAGCAGCGCATTGAAGCTCCCGCTCGCGCGCAGGCCCGCAGTGGTCGCGGTCGCATAGCGAGTGGTGGCAACAAGCTGCCCCACCAGGTCATACGTGTTGGCGGACAGATAGCCCTCGCCATCGAGCGCACCGAGCAACATCCCATCAAGGTCGTAGAAGTTGCGGATTACCGCATCGCCCGCATTGACGGTCGGCATGATCACCGCAGCAGGCGGCGCGGCGATGAACCCGTCGACGGTAGCTTGGGCGATCTTGTTCACATAAGCGGTGGTCTGCTGCAGGCGCCCGGCCGCATCATAAGTGGAGATCGTGGTCGAGCCATCGCCGGCAATGGTCTGGAGAACCCGGCCTTCCTTGTCATAGACCAGCCAGCTCTCGGTATCCTGTGTGCTCGCCGCAGGCCGCAGCGTGCTCATCACCACCGCATAGTCGGGGTTGGCAAGGTTGGTCAGCGTTCCTGCGCTGACCTTGGCGTGGTAGTTGATCGTGCCGACGAGGCGGTTGCCCGCGTCGTAGACATACTCGGTGAGGTTGCCGTCGTTATCGACATCGCCGACATGGCGGCCGGCAGCATCATAAAGCGTATAGGCCTTGAGCCCGGTCGCATCGGTGCGCACGCGCACCCGGCCAAGCGTATCGTAGCTGTAGCTGGTCGTGCCGACCGCGGTGTTCGCGCCGCTGTCGGTCAGCGTGAGGAGATCGCCCGCCTTGTTGTAAGTCTTGGTGGTAACATAGCCCGACGCCAGGGTGATCGTGGTGGTGGTCGCCGCATCGTTGAACGCGATCGTGGTCGTGCCGCCGTTGGCATCGGTGGTGCTCACCACCCGGCCCATGCCGTCATAGACATAGCTGGTTGCACTGTTGGCGCCATCATAGCTCGAGAGCAGCTGCCCGGCCTGGTCGTAAGTCCAGGCCGTGACGCTCATGCCCTCGCTGGTCTGTCCGGTCCCGGCGCTGTTGGCGATGCCGTAGCTGGTCCGGGTCTTGAGCCCGCCGCGCGCATCGTACGTGTAGGCGGTCTGCTGGACCCAGGACTTGTCGGTGAGGTTGCTCGAACCAGCATTAATATAGCCCGTCAGGCCGGCGGAATTGGTGGTTAGCGTGGCCGTTTGCATGGCCCCCCAGAGATAGACCCCCGAGGTGCCATCGCCAGCAAAATTGTCGTTACCATTGGCGTCGACCAAGGATAGAAAATAAGGGCGCTTATCCCCAACATCGAGGCTAGTGTAAGTGGCGGATATCCAGATGCGATACCATCCGCCGGGGAGCGCTGTAATTCCCGCCCCAGCGGGGGGCAATCCGCCCCAGGCCGCGCCGCTCGTGGTAACCGACCCAGCCCCCGTCAGGTCATAAACGGCATAGCAGCCTTGCCTGCAACAATCAATAATCTTGAATTTGGTCGTGCCGTTAGGCTTGACGTAAATCGAAAAGGTGCGCGGGTCGGTGGTGCTGGTCACCGCAGGACCAATCCCGTTGGTATGAAGTTCGTGCCATCCGACCCTGGTGTCCTGCTTGAACAAATCCGCGGTCATCGTGCCATCGGGGGCGGTCGTGACATTGCTGGTGATTGTGTCGGCCGGGTTGTACCAGACGCCTCCCGAGCCGCCGTGGCTGAACTCCTGCGACGAACAAGCATAGGCGGTGGCCGCCACGCTCACCCAAGTGATCATGTCGCTCTCGGACGGGGATCCCGAGGCCATATAGCAGGCCTCGGCATACTCGGTCTCGGCCGTGACCTGCCCTGCTGAGTTCACCGTGTATTCGGTGACCCGCCCCTGCGGG
>Ga0065704_10070308_pt1 | contig 35612 bp, 46 predicted proteins | sample SwiRhicommuniRL2_FD_59091 | JGI IMG/M metagenome (GOLD analysis project Ga0065704, IMG submission 59091) | Switchgrass rhizosphere bacterial communities from Rose Lake, Michigan, USA - RL2 v2 (version 2) | ecosystem: Host-associated > Plants > Roots > Rhizosphere > Soil | place: East Lansing, MI | reverse complement strand
ATCGACGTTGACGGTCTTGTCTTTCGCATTCCAAAATTTATCGGCTAGACCCTTCGGCCGTCCGTCCTCTTCGGTCTGCTGCTTGCCCTCACCCTCGCCTTCGCCGTTGCCTTCACCTTCGCCGCCAGCCTTCGAGCGTTGCGACATAAGGCCGCCCATGCGTGCCGCGCGGCTTTCACCTTCACCTTCCTTACCACCGCCATTGGCCTGCCCTTCGCCTTCGGATCCTTTGCCCTCTTCGCTCTGCTGCTGCTGGCCGCTTTCGCCGCCGTTGCCGCCGCCCTGTTCGTCAGGAGGCGCAAGCGTCGGCTTCGGCCCGATGCCGGTCATTCCCCACGCGGCCGAGCCGGAAAGTTTCGCAATCAATTTCGACATGTGTTTGGTTCCTTGCTGTGAGGTTTGAGGGTTAGCCGCGCGGAAGCTCTTCCACGACAATCTTGCGGCTGTCGGTAACGTGGAATTCGCGCTTATCGCCGGGGGCGACGGTGCCGAGATCCGTTTCTTTGGTCTCGCCATTGAAGGTGTCAAGGGCCGTAACCTTCATCGGCCAGCCCGCATGCGCGTCAACAATTACTTTCGAAGTCATGATTGATCCTTTGCAAAGAAAAAGGCGCGGCCGAGTTGCCCCGCCGCGCCTTTTGTATTCCAGTTTTCGGCCGTTGTCAGCTTGCCGATTTTTCGGCCGCTGCCTTCTCCGCTGCATTCCATCGAGCATCAAGCCGCGCCTGATGCGCCTTGATATTCGTCTGCTGGATCGAATAGGAGCGAAGGAACGTGTTCAGTTCGCCGTTTTTGCGGTAGCGCTCGCTCGCATTCATGGCCGCGACGGCGGCTTCGAGCAAGATAATCGGATTGTCGATGCACTTCGCGATCTCGGCCACATCGTCAAGCGTTGCCGTGCGACCACGGGCAAGGCTTGCGGCCTCACCTTCCAGCCTGTCGCCCTCGTTTTCGGGGTCGCCGCCCTGGATGCCTTCGCCGTCATCAGTCGGACCGGAAGCCTTTGCCACATCCGATGTGCCTGCATTCGAGAGATCCGAAGGCGCGGACTTGGCGTTTTCGCGATTGAAACCAGGAACAGCCATGCTGATTTCTTCGCGCTTCAGATCTTCCAGCTTGGTCAGCGCCTTCATGACGTCAACCGATGGCAACCCGCCCTGTGTCCAGTCGGCGTTATCGGTTGTGTCGAGTTGGGAAAGAGCATCCTTGATTTTCGCGTTGCGATCGTCGCCGCCACCCGAGCCGGATCCTTCGGCAGCAAAGCAGACGCTTGCCATCATGAGAGCGGCAAGGCCGCCAGTCATAAACCGTTTAGACATTGTTACTTCCTTCGTTTTCGAGCAGGCGCGCGAATTGCAACTGCTGCTCAATCCAGCGAACAACGGAGTTCTGACCGTTGCGGTGATACGCCCATTCTGAAGGGTTCACACCCATTTCCCGAAGGGCGTTGCCAATCGTGGGCGACACCACGAATAGGTCAAGTTCGATTGTGTGAACGCGCAGAAGCTCCAAAAGCTCCGGCCCGCGCCCTTGGCCGAACACGTCAAGGAACAACTTAGCGAATTCCCGCTGCTCTTGCGCAGCCTTCTCAATCATCGCTTCGTTCTGCTCCATCGCATCGCGGGCTTCGCCGTCGCTATTGCCGCCCGGCATCCATGAAAACGGATCCGTCATGACAGCACCTCGAAGATGATCGCAAGCACGAAGCTGACGAATGAAAGAACGATCATGATCGCGCACATGGTCCGGTTGAATGAGACCTCAACCGCATCGGGCGCTTTCCACGCGCGCCAGGATGCGAACCACGCCAGAGCGCCAAGGAAGAAGCCGAGCGCCAAAAGGTGAAGCTCCTTATAGGCGAAGAACACGCCCAATAGAGCAAAAAGAAAAGCGCCCGAGATATCGAGCGCCCTTCCGTATTTCTGCAAAAACTGTTGCATCTGAAGTCCTCATGCCGCCATTGGCAGCGCTTGCTGTGGGTTTTGATTGGCCGGAGCCGGAACGCCTGCGCCCGGTCCAACCTGCTGCATTGCCACGGCCTGCGCAACTTTCTGCTGGAAGGCTTTCCGTTCGTCTGCGTTCCGCATAACCGTAGGATCCGCGCCGAGCTTGGCCCCGATCCACGCGCCAATATCCTCGACTTTGAAGTTAAGCGCAACCGCTTCCTGCCCGGCCATCTGCGCAGTGATCGCGGCGGCCTGCTGAAGAACCTCGACATCGCGGATGCTCTGGCCCTGAACAAGCGGCGATGCGAAGCGCACAGCGATCTGACCGTTGTTGAGCTTGATCTTTGTGCCGCGAGCCACGGGGATAACGCCCTTGCGGCCGAGAATGGAAATCGTCGCTTCGAGCATCGGAATGATGCCTTCCTTCAGGACGCGGGAGAACGGAGCGCCAAGCGACTGTTGCAGTTCCTTCAGGCGCTCCATCAACTCGGTTGCCGTGCGCACGCCGTCCTTGATCTCCGGCATGCCGTCATTGAGCATGATCTTGTGGATCGAGTTCACCAGATCGTTGATGACGAGTTGGGCAAGATTGGTGTCGCCGGTCGCCTGAAGCGGTGCGATTGATGCGCCGCCAGCCGTGCCGCCGGTAGAGCGAACCGGGATCGTTGCGCCAGGGAAGATGCGGACCGAGTTCGCATTGATGACGCCATCGTTGCGAACCATCCAGACGCCGCCGATTGCAAGCGCTGCATGGCGAAGAAGATACGACTTGACCGAGGACAGAACGCGAGCATCAGGCAGAGCGAGCATAACCATGGACCGGCCTTGCGCTTCGCCTGCTGCCTTCGACCAGCGGGCAATAACCCACGGGCAAATATCGTGCTCGCGCTCGACAATGCGGATCTGCTTCTTATCCTTCATGCCGCCGGTCACGATGACATCGTAAAACCAAACGCCATCCTTTGCCGACCAGTAGCAAACGTCGATAAGATCAATTTCGGGATCGTCGGCAAGTTCGGCCTTGTCGAGTTCGGGGAAGGTCGCATCTGACCACGTTTGCGAAATCAGGCTATGCCGCATCTTGTGTTGACGGCTGATCATATCGATCTTTCCGAATGCGCCTTCGCGGACGGCAACATGCGCCTGGGTGACGCACTGGTAAACGATGGGATTGTCTTCGTCGCCTTCCTGAATGAGCATGCATGCCATGCCAGCCACGACAAGCTCAAGCAGCCATTCCGCAATCGACAGATCGAAATTCGAGAGAGCGATTGCCGTAAAGACGATTTCGCGAAGTCCTTCGAGATCCCCGCGCGCCTGTTCCTTCGCATCTTTTGCCACGAACGGACCGGGAAGGAATTCAGCCCACTTCGAGCCGATGGGGAAAAGCTCATATTGCAGCTTGTTCGCGATCCGAACAGCATCGACGGCAAGCGTGCTATCATAGACGCGGCGCGATGTCTTGTCCTTGCCTTGCTGCGGCTTGCTGTCGCCGGGCTTACCCGTGCCGTTACCCCAATACGGATTGCGATCCGAGAGCGCGAATTCATAGCACTCTTTCAAAAGATCGTCCCAATGGCTCTTTTCGGTCCACGCTTTCGCGGATAGTTCGCAGACGATCTTTTCGGGGTGACGTGGCATGTGGATTACCTCAAAACTGCGATAGCGCTTGAAACGACAATGGCCCCAATCAGGGCCAATGAGAACGCCGCGTCAATACCGGCGATGATGTGGGCCAAGATATCCATTAGCCCAATGTTTCTTGAACACCGGCCGCACCGCTCTGCGAGAAGAGCGAATTGCGTCCGCTTGCGCGGGCAGCGGCAAGACGGCGGCGCGTACCGAGTTCAGTGGTCTGCTCTGCCGTCTGCTGCTGGATCTGCTGCTCCTGCGAACGCTGCGCCCGCATCTGTGCATCCTGCGCTTTCGTGTCTACTTTCGGCTTGCTGAAAAGGGATGTCATTTGGCTTCTCCAAGAGTTCGCCGCCGTTCTGAAGCATCCAGCGGGCCAGTTGTTCCGGTGTCCACACGTACCACGCGCCGATTGAAAGCATTGCCTTGATCATCGAAACGCATGTGAACAATCCGCGAGGAAGATACCGCCCCGTAAATTTCTGGTCAACCGGCAACAATATGGCGCACGTCGCGCCTTCCGTGAGCGCTGTCTCTGCCAAACTCCGCGGACTTTTCCAAACCACATCGCAGCGCACATGATCCGTCCACATGTTGATGACCTGGGAGTAAACATCAGCCGTCAGGCTTGGAGCCGGGTAGTAGGCCGGGATGATGAGGTAAACGTGACGCCATCCGCGCCGCAGAAAGATCCGCCACCAACGCCTGTTTTCGGATCCGCTGAAAACTGCAATCGCTGTGAACCGTTTTTGCAGGGAGATCATGCGAACACCCAAAGCCAGAATTTGAAGCACGCGACCAGAAGGCCAGACGTGACGAAGATCGGGAATGCGAGATTGCCGAGATCCTGCATGCGGTCGATGAAGGACAAGCGAGCGCTTCGAAGCTGAAGGCGAAGCAGTTCTGTTTTCGTCATGATTTTTCCTTTGCTGTGGAGCGGCCGAAAGGCCAGCGGAGCTAAGATATATGAACGTAGAGAATATATCTATTAGGTGTGGGTGTGGTATGGCAGGTGTCACATTGAACAAAATCAATGGCTTAAATGCCGTCCGTCCATCGCATATCGCGCGGACGCAATGCCGTTTCGGTGCACGCACGCGGCTCTTATACGGAAGCACTCTAACTTATTGAAAAATAACAATGTGGTGTGTGCCACGGCATAACCGTGGCACTCTCCCGGCTCTCTCCCGGCTCTGCCTACGCGGGCGCGCGCGCAGGGGCAGATCTTTCAGACATCGAAATCGGCCCACCCCGTATTACCGATTTCACCCATGCCGCCGCCCACTGCATAGTCGAGCGGATCGAAGTCTTGTGAGGCATTTCCCTGCACCATTCCACCCGATGCGATGGGCATAGCGAACGTCAGGCAGCAGGCATCAAAGATATCCGGTGACTTGCCAAAATGCTTTTTCACCCACTTCTTCGGCTTCAGGCGCTTGCGCTGATTGCTGTCTGGATCATCGGGAGGCGTTGCCAGGAGATCCGCCTGCACATCGTTGTCGTCGGGAATGTTCGCGCCGCCGGTATCTTCAAGCCATTCCTTGAAGGTCCACGCCATTTCGGCTTTGCGGTTTACGTAGACAACGGGATCGTTCGCGCTTTCACCAAAGTTGACAGGAACGACCACGCCAGTTGTCCCGCTCAATTCCATGAGGCGGTCCACGATACCGACGCCCAGGCCGCCCACGTCGATGAACACCTTTGCGGGCTTCTCCTGCTGAATGATGCGATGGATGCGCCCGGCAATCTGCATCGTGTTCAGTTTGGTGAATGTCTCGACACCGAAGATCCGCCGCGTCCGCCTGCGCACAATCGCCGTGCGGTCGCTGTCTTCGCCGTCGCCAGCAGGATCCACGCCGATGATGAGCGCGCCCTCTGTCGCCACTGTGGACTTGCGGGCGGCCATGACGGCTTTGCGCGAAAGAAGGCTGTTCATGCTGGTTTTCTGGAAAGCCTCATCAGGCGTGGCCGGATACTCCTGCTTGAACAGGAAAAAGCCTTCTTCGCCGCCGCCAAGCTCCGAGATCTTTTTGCGCCGCCAGAACATTTGAGCATCGGTCAGCTTGAACGCCGACGCATAATCAACCTCTGTCATTTCGCCAGGGGGGACGCTTTCGGGATTTCCATCAAGCTCGAAGTCATCAGGAGCCGGGCGGCGGTACTCGTCTTGAATGAACCACGGCACGAAGATAGCGCGGAAGTCGCTCTCTCCGCGCATCGCCATTTCCCATTGCTTTTGGAAGATATTACCGAAGCCGTTCGCAGTGCTTTCAAGGACGGCTTCGGTGTTCATCGCCAGCGGCAGCGCCTGAAGCATGCCCGCAAGATGCTCTTCGCCATTCTCCCAAAAGCCTACTTCGGATCCGTGGACATTCGAGAGCGTTGCAGATCGGCCCGCGCCTTTCGCGCCTGCCGTTGACACCTGATAGCGGCTTTCGATCAGATCGAATTCCAGCACCTTCGAGTTGGATCGTCCTAGCTTCGGGCGCACCTGGGGTGGAACGTTGTCGTGATAGCGCTTCGTCATATCGAAGAGGTTTTGCGTTGCCTCGTCTTTATGCGTCAAAATATATGTTTTCTCGCCGCCGTTCATGCTGGTTTTCCAGTAGAACCGGCCCTGTACATAGGTCGAGCAACCCTGCTGCCGACCCTTCAGGACGATGACGCGGACGTAGCCAACTTCGGCTTTCATCTTCTCGATTGCCGCGTGAATGATCCGCTGCGCGCTGTTCAGAACGAACGGCCTGATATCGGATCTGCCCATTTCGTCTTTCTTCGTGACGATCTTCAGGCAGCGTTCCGCATAAAACTCGAAGTCATTGCGCAGCCTGTGGCGGATCTTCTTTTCACGTTCGGACATTTCGGCCATGTGTTTCCCCTGCTGTGGGATTGATCAAATGTAATCCAGATGCCCAACGACATCATTTGCGGCAAGCACTGTCGTATCGCCGTCTGCGATCGCCCCGGTTATGACCAGCGTGATACCGGCAAGGAACTGCTTACCGATCGGATTGAAGTAAGCGGCAACGCCATTCGGCGGGATGACGAAAGACGCAATAGGAGTGTCCGTTCCGATGGTTGCCGCGCTGGCTTTGCTGAACAGCTTGGCATACTTCGCCGCCGCCGTTGTGTTGTGCAGCTGATAACCGTGCAGCTTGCCGCCGGATGCCTTCACGTTCGAATTGAACACGGCAGCAGCGCTGACAACGCGGAAGTTCATGGTTGGCGAAGCCGTGGACAAAGCACCCTGCGCAACGGTCAGAGTGCCGCCAGTGCCTGCGCCTGGGGCGATGTCAATCGCTTCATCCAGCATCGCCAGAGAGGCCACGAGATCCTGCGTTGCAAGAGCCGTCACCCTGAAGCGCATGCGCGCGCCGATAACGGGGAAGATATAGGCCTTTGCCGCAGCAAATGCAGATGCGAGAGCGGCGGTCGCATCGTCCACGCGCTGGCCGAGTACAGGGAACCAGCCAGTTAACCCGGTCCTGTCGAATGTCTGCTCGGCAACGACCGTGTTAGTTCCCATCGAAATGACCGAGATCGCGACGGCAACAGCGCTGCTGATATCGTGGCCGGTTGCGTCTGTCGGATCCGCTGCGATGTACCGAGGGTTTGCGAACCCGGCAAGCGGCAGCGTAAAGTTTGCGAGTGTGGTCTTTGATGCCATTTCAGGTGTCCTCTTGTTTCGGGCTATCGTCCATAGACGCAAGCCAATCTTCGTGGGTCATTTCGACGTGCTTAACGCTTGCGTCGATGCTGTTGAGGCGAGGCAGGCGATAAGGCAGCAGGGCCATTGCTGCGTTTGTCATCTTCTGTGTAATGCGCTGTTGCTTGCCCAGGTGCACGATTGTTTCCTGACCCCACATCACCTTTGCAATAATGCTTTCCGGTGTCTCTTTGCCGTCGCTAAACATACCGGCAAACGTCTGCTCGTTTTCCTTCTTTGTCGCCATTGCAATTTCCCCAATGCTGTGAACGCGGCCAGATATAGCACAAAAAAACCGCCGCAGGATAACCGGCGGCGGCTTGGAGTTTAGGGAGGTATGGACATACATCAATCAGGCGGATCGAAATCTGCGCCTATGCCTCGAAGCTGTCAAGCTCACCATACACGGCATTCAGCGCAGCCGCCCGTGACTTTGCGAGAAGCCTATAGAAGTGAAGCTGCTTTTCGAGCGTTGAAGCCTTTTCCTGAAGATCTTCAATCCGCACGTCGCGCTCATCTTTCACGACATTCTGAACCTGTTTGCGCCGCGACACTTCGGCCACATAGACCGACACCGGGATTTGCTCTTTCATCTGGTCAAGCATTTCATCGCTGATGTCTTCGAGCGGCGTTGCTTCGCGGGTTTCCGTATCGAAGAAATGAGCCGCCGTGATATCAGGACCGGACGCCAGATCCACGCCACAAACCATTTCGTCAGTCGGGCGCATCAGGTCGAGGATTTCGGAGATCATGCGCCGCTGCTCGATATCGATGCTCTCTTGCCGCGTTGTGACGTGGTAAATGTCTTTGGTGATGCGTTCCAGCCAGCCGCTAATCCGCTCGATCCCAGGACCGCCAGCCAGTTCCATCAAGCGGTTTTCGATGGACGAAAGCATGATCATTACCGCATCGTCACCGCCCATAGAATGAGCGCCCGCCTTGTACGCATCGCGAATTTGAGAGATCGAGAAAACAGGCTCGCCCGTGTCTTTTTCACCAAACAACGGAACCATTTCTTCCGAAAACAACAACGCCCGGCCGTTAATTCCAGGATGGTAATCCGCAACGGTCGATGCGCCAGCATCCTTGCCTTCTTGTGCCTTTGGCTTCAGCGCGCGCCAGCCGTATTCAAACGCGATCTCAAAAACGCCGACCGCGCCTCTCTCTCTGACCAGCCGACCAAGAGCCGTATTGCCGCCATACAGAGAAATTGCCGCCTGAAGCGCTTCGTGCATCATTTTATCAGTCATTTTCAGCGTTCCTTTTTGCTGTGGATAAACGGTAAATTTGGAATTCTATTCCTGATAATGGGGCTTTGTTAGAACCCCATCACCCATGAAATTCAACCATATGACAACCGGTTGAGGATTAGGCCCGGCCAGATACGACAGGATCAAACTCAACTTTGCCATCAGGCTCACCCCCGGACATGATGCGATGCATGCCCTGATTAACGTGATTGACGTATGCCTGTGAAATGGTTTGCGCGACGAAGCCAGCCGTGATTGGGTCGTACTGGCCAAAGACGTTTTGCGCCAGATCGCCCAAGCCGACGCCGCAGATATAGGCGTGATGCTTGTTGCTAACGCCCGCCATTTCCATTTCCATTTGCCACCGCATGAAGGCGCAAACCACATCGACAAATTTGTTTTGCCAGTGGTTTGTTATTCTGTCTTCCATGGTTTCGGCCGGTATATGGGAGGCCTCAACCTCCGCATACATTTTTCGAATATCGGCTTCCATTTTATCGAGATCGTAGTGCACATGCTGCATGATGATAGCTCCCTTAAAGCTGCTGTGGATTTCTGACATTGAAGTGGTGCCAAGCCTTAACGACCTGGGATCTTTCGCGCTTGGAAAGCGTCTCGAATGGCTCACCATTGAGAACGCCGGATGCAACGAAATTCTGTGATGCAGGATCGAGCGAAACCGCCTTATCGGATCCTTTGCCGCCGTCCTTTCGCATCAGGTGGCGGCCGGTCTTGTTCCACCACGCGGATGCGTGCTGGATGGCTTCGGAAACCTTCATGCCGGTGTCAAGCCGGGCGTCAGGATCCGAATAATCAATGCCGGGCGTGATCGTGTGTCCGACCGGCTCGACCTCATAGGACATGAACACGCCGCAATCGCAGAAGAAAGCCTCTGTGAAGCGCGCGGACTGCCTTGCGGTCTCATACCACGCGCCGCACGATAAACAGCGCTGTTGGACCACGGCGGCGGTTTCCCGCCTATTCTGGAATGCTTCCTGCTGTTCAGGCGTGAGCGGCGTAAGGTCTTTCACGGTAGTTTCCCTATTTGCTTGAGATAGCGGATATCAGTCAGCGACCGGCCGCGAACGTAATACGGAGCGAAATCAGGACCGGAGCAACCAAAAACCAACAGTTTATTGCAGCAGGGGCATTCTGTCGTTTCATGCCCGAGATCTGGCCAGTCGCAATTGAAGCCTTCAGCGTCCAATTCCAACTCATGAAGCGGCGATTGAATGACACCCCAATCCTCGAAATATTCGCCGCAGTGCAGGCATTGCATGTCACCGTCGCAAAGATCGCTGTCCAGATACCGGAGAGTTATCGGAGGATCGAGCGCCATCGTCAGCCCTCCTGCTTTGCGGGTGCTGCCGCAGGACGCCAGAGCTTGCCATCTTCATCGTTGATCAAAGACGAACGAGCGTAGTCTATGAAACCTTGGAATGCCTTTGGCCTGTACTGGTAAAGTTCATGTGCAGTTAAGGCTGACAGCACATCCTCAATCGCCTGCGTTCGTATCTCCGCCACGTCCTGCACCTGTGCGGAGAGGGCCGAAACCATTGTGCGGATTTTGGCGAGGGTTTCCCGGTCTTGCTCGTCATTAACCAGAACATTGTCCAACTCCGCGAGAATGGCCTTCACGGCCACGGATGGCGCGGGAGGGGCGGCGTAGAGCGGCGTAACTGCCCACCCCGTTTCTGTCTTCCAAGGCTGGTGATATGTGGTGATTATCAATTTGTCACCTTTGGAATACTGCCACGCCACCGGCTCCGCAGCGGACAGGGCGGGTTCGGATCGGCGGTTCCACCTTTCGGCAGCGCGCTTCGATGCGTCTGGATGGAACGCGGCTACGGAAGCACGGCATTCGCTGCAAACGATTTCCCGCCCATCACGGATATATCCGTCAAGGATCTTTTCGCAGCCACAGAACGGGCATGGCTTCAGGTGAGGAACCATTAGATTGACCTCCCAATGAGACCGGACAAAGTATCGCGAAGCTCGCGGATCTTGCGCAGATCCTCTTTCGTGACGTGATTGCGAGCGCCCAGGCGGTTCAATTCATCCAACATCACCGTGACGGCCTGTTGATGCTGCTGAAAATGCGCCTTCAGTTGGCGGAATTTCGCGGCTGTCGCCTGATTTTTCATCGTGAATTCGATGGCATCCTTTGCGTCTTCGAGTGACCCGAGAACGCACATCGGGCTTTTGTCTTTGTCGCCGGGAATGAAGGTGCCGAGGCCGAGTTGCGAAAGCTCGATAGCGCTGATCCCGTATCGCTCGCGGAACAGGTTCACGGCATCAACGAAATTCAGCACCTGAAGCTTTCGGAGTTCGATTTCCTTTTCTGCTGCTTCGGCGCGGCGGATCTGCTGAAGGCGGCTTTTGTCCGCATTGTCGAGCATACCGGCAAGCTCTTGCTCTCTGTCTGTCGCCTTCTCTCTTGTGTCGCAAAGCTCGATTTCCAGCCGGTCAATGACGCCATTGAGGCGCGAAACCTCGTCTTCGCTTCGGCCGAGATCCCGCCGTAGATTGAGGTTTTCAAGTTCCAGTTCTGCGCGCCGACTGTTGCGAACGGCTTTCGATTTGAAGAACGAAAAAATGCTCATAGCCCTAAACTCCCTTGCTGTGATTTTGGCGCGTGGCGCGCTTCGAAGTCTTCGACAATGGCCCTAAAACAATTCAGCCTGTGTTCCATGTCGGTCTTTTTCAGGCGGCCCGCTGCTACCCACTTCGGATAGACCCTTTCCCGCATCTTCAATTCGCGCTGAAGCTCTTCCAGTTGTTGCCGCCGCGTTGTCCCGTACTGCAGTTCCATCATGTTGCCCTTTGTGTTCTGCGCAGTACCAGCGGCCCGGCTCATTCTTGCGAATACAGACATCGAAACCGAAGGGCGCATTTTCTTTCCCGCATATGCAGCACGGATGCATGAACATTTCCGCACCCGTTGCCGCCAGCCGCCGATAATGCGGCGGTTTTATTTGCCCGTTATCCATGCGCCCGCGATCCTGTTTGAGACAAAGCACATGAAGAGCATGAGAAGGCCCGCCGCAATGCCGTGCGCCGCCGCCTGGGCGCAAAGACCGGCTTGGACCCACGCCCAATAGGCACACACGGCATTGAAGGCGAGCCGACGCATAGTTATTCGCCTTCTACGTCAGCATTGCCGAATGCCGCCGCCTGATCCTCGATATTGAAACCGAGATCATTCGCCGCCGTCTTCAGTTTCTCGAAAGCTTCGGCCGCCTTCGTCACGGTTTCCGGCTTCGTCAGATCGACCTTGAAAGCCGCCTTCACCGTAACCCGCATAACCTGTACTCGTTTCGCCATTTTCTATTTCCCTTTGCTGTGCGTGCCACTCTTCATCACTCCATTTCGCCGCCTGTGGCACATCCGGCGGCGGTGGAACCTTATTGCGGAACATCCTGTTCAGTTCCGCCTCTGTCTTCGGTGGACCCTCTTCCGCAAGCTTGATCGCTTCGGCTTCGGCCTTCACCTGCTCGACCATTTGCCGAACCCGTGATTTCTCTTCCGGCGATGGATCCCGCCGAGGCGCAGGGCGCATACTGTCTGCCGTCAGCTTCAGGCGGCCGTAGTCTTCCCATAACGCCGTTGCTTCCTTGCGTGCGATTGCCGCGAAGTTTGGAGGCGTCGGAATGAAATCCTTCGAGACATTCGACACTTCGCCCCGCAGGATCCGAACGCTTGCGCGCTTCAAGGCTTCGAGCGGTATTCCCTTCATCGCGTGGGTGTAGATTTCGGGAGCGCGAACCGGATCGAGACCCGGCGGAAAGCTCAAACCTGAATTCTTCAGCCCCAGGAGCCGCGCCGCGATAGCGTCAGGGCTTGCGGCGGCCAGCTTATTTTCCGCGTCGGTAATCTTCTCTGCCAAGGTCAAGGAAGCTTGGCTGTTCCTGTTCGCGATCTCGCCCATTTGCTGCCCTTTCAAAACTCTTTGTCACTTCGTCCTGATGATCCCTGAAGCCGCTCTTTGCTGGCGATGATCGAGCGCCCATGCGGCTCGCTGCATTTCGACACCAGTTGCGCCACGTTGCAGGCCAGTCGAGCTTTGTTGCATCCTTGCCGCTCTTCGCCGTCCAGTAATCCCGAAATTTTGCGATCTCTTGAGAGACGAGTTGCATGGGAACACCAAGGCTAACCGCGACGTCAGGATCAGGCGTGAAATCGTCTGGAATTCGTGTTCCTTTTTTGGGAACCGAAGGTTCCTTTTCTTTAATGGGTGTGGGTGTGGGTGTGGGGGCAGAGCCGGGAGCATGCCGGGCGTCTGCCGTGGCATCGTCCACATCCTTTGTTTTCAAATACTTAGACCGCGCCCGTTCCGATTGCGCGTTACTGCGTTTTCGAACGAACGCAAGCTCTTTTTGTATGCGCTTTTGCGTGATGTTTTCGCCGTCCTCGACAAAGAAAGTTATGATGTTTTTTTTCACCTTCAGCCAGTTTGCCATGTTCATTCGGCAGAACCGCGAAAGCTTTTGATCGTCGTTAGGAAGCGTGCCGCCGTTGCGCCACATCGTCATCAGCAGCAGCAAATACGCGCCATGCTCAAGCGTCGTCAGGTGCAACGTGTCGCCTAAATATGCGTCTGTCCAAAGCGGCATTGCCGGGAATTCTGCCATGTTGATTTTTCCTGCCAAGAAGTAGGGAAGGGCGCGAACGCCCCGCCCATTATTCGCCCTTGATTTGCGCCATAGTGGCCGGATTTTTGGTGGATCCAGCGAAGCCGTTTTTTGCTTCGCGCCAGTTCGGCGTTTGCGCCGCTACCGCAGTTCTGATTATCTGCCGAAGCGCAGCAGCATTGGAAAGATTGCCAGTCATCCACCTGAAAACTTCAAGGTGTCGCGGCTCCATGATGTGCGGCAAGAGATCCGTTGCCATCTGCTCGATCTCGGCAATTTTCGCCTCATTCTCGCGGATGGTTTCGGCTGCTGCCGCTTCGTCTTCGGGATCCTCCGGCAACTCTTCAGCCGGTTTTGAATGCCGAGAAGATGCAGGAGCGGTCAAGCCCATGGCCTGAACCGCAGCAACGGCGGCCTGGGCCGCAATAGTGGCAAGCTCTGCCTTGTCTTCAGGGGAAAGGCTCAATTGATCGTGCCTTTCTGATCTCCGGCAGGTTCATGGACCTTTTTGCCCTTCACCTTGTCGGCTTCCTGGGAGGCAATGACCTTTTCGATCTCGGTCGCGTCTGGTTCGCTGGCCTCGACCTTGGTTTTGCCCATGCGATCCGCCGCCGTAAAGAGATCTTCCTGCATCGGCAGTCCGCCAGCTTCACGAACCAGAGCGTAGGCCACGTCGAAGCCTTCGCGATCATCGGGATCCATGTTGATATAGGCCATTGCCATATCAAAAGCCTTCTTCGGGATCCCCTGCGCGACCAGCTTCGCCCGAACCGCGCCGATTTCCGCATTCACATCCGCGCGATCCTTCTTCAGTTCGGTCACGCTCCTGATGCTGTCGGCAATCAGCTTCTTCAGTTCCGTAAGATTGTGCGTCTTATCGGCCATTGTGCTTCCCTTTCTCGGTTATAATGGTGACTGGTTGCCCCATTGCATCCATCCACCGTAGTTTCAAAGCCGCCACGTCAGTAAGCGCGCCTTTGAAATCTTCAATCACCCGGCTTCCGTCATCGACGCGGGTGTAAACGAAGTCTGCGATATAGGCCGCCACCTTGCAGGGAAGGCCATGCGGTCCAATCGTCATAAGCGGGAACGTGACCTGTGTTTCAAGGTCGCGGATAAGACCAGCCCGAACGCGCAACATCAGATGCGCATACCGCCCGGCCTCACCAGTGCTATCGAATTTAGAGAAATCCATGCGCCCGCATGACAGGCACTGCGCAGGCTTGCTTGCCTTGTGTTCCAGGCCGCAGCCCCGGCAAACGTAGATCTTGATAGCGATCTTACCGACCGCCGAACCGGCCGCCCGGCGCAGGCCGTGGAACTGTCCTTTACGCATCGGCCTTCGCCGCTTTTTCAAGCAGGATAGCAACCATACCCGAGAAAGAACGGCGGTCTTCACCGGCCAATTTCTTCACCTTATCGTAAATGTCCGCAGGCATGCGAACGGTCACAATTTTTGTTTCATTGCTTGCCGACATATCGGGCCTCCTTTTGCTGAAACTGAATGCATAATATGTAATCGTATTTATTTCGCAACGTTTATTTTTGTAATTGACGTGATTATTTTTTGGTGCGATGAATGGCGCATCAACACAAACATGGGATGCGGAACCATGCAGAACACGAACAGCCATCGCGGCCAGCTTGCAGACGCAATGCGTATTGTCGCGCAAGATCTTGACCTCTCCATTGACAGCGTGCGTTCAGCACAGAAGCGCGGCAAGCCATGCGGCGGCCGGGCGCGGACATATCTTCGCTTGCTAAAGATGGCGAGCGCATATCGAGCCGAAGCGGTAGAGGCCGGTTATATCGGCCCGCTTTGGGACATCATTGAGCCGAAGCCGTTCAACACGGGCTTTGTGGGTATCAGCGCGGAAGAGGCCAAGGCGCGCGCATGGAGGGTAATGGCATGAAAATCACAGGCAAACATCGCGCATCGCAGGATATCCATATTTCCGGATGGGAGTGCGGATCAGAATTCGAGTTAAAAATGGTTGTCGAGTTTACCGCTCATTCTGGATCGCCCGCTACGCTTGTAGACCCTGAAGAATTCCCATCGGTTGAGGTCGATAGCGTTCGCTTCTTCGAGCATTTGCGCGGCCAGACGGTCAAGGAAGTTATAATGCCTGATTGGATGGTTGAGCGCTTCACGCAAAATGCTGTCTTTGAAAAGTGGCTTTTGGGGGAGGCCGGGGAGGCCATTCAAACAGCGATCGAAGATAAAGCCGAAGCGGACAGGGAAGATGCATATCTCCGTCACGGCCTCCGCGAAGAAGACATCCCATGATTACCGCACTCGCCATCTTCAGCGGCATCCTCATCACCGGGTTGCCGCTCGCATCAATCGTCACCACGGCAAGGAATAAATGGAAATGATAAATATCGAGTTGGACGAAAAAACGAAACGCGAAGTTATCGAGCAGGCAAAGAAGCAACTACTTGATCAGCTTATGGCTCAATTCAACGTCAATCAGATCGGCCAGGAAGTGCGCAATAAGGCGATCAATGAAGCTTCGAAGACGTTGGCCGCTCGTCTTTGGGAAACAATGAACGTCGATAAGCATATCAGCCGCGCCATCATGTCTGTTAGGGATCGCGTCAACGAACAGATCCACAAGAAACTCAAAGCAGGCGTGACAATCACGTTTGAAGGTATCGACCTTACCGAAGAGTGAAGCGCCAGCGCAGCCGGGTTGACGCCCCGGCTATGCGGTCACTTCCGGCCGATACAGCAAAGGGAATAGAAATGCATCACTTGTTTTTTGATACGGAAACCACCGGTTTTCCCAAACCTTGGATGCCGTGGGATCATCCAGATCAACCCTATATCGTGCAGCTTGCCGCGATGCTTTGCGACGATAGCGGAAACGTTCTGAATTCCATAAACTTCATCATCAACAATGGCGTGGACATTCCTAAGGTTTGCTCCGATATCCACGGCATTACCCGCGAAAAGGCGGAAAGCTTCGGCGTCAAACCGGATGTGGCAATCACTCCCTTCATGGATATGCTCGCCATGTCGGGCCAAATCGTCGCCCATAACGTCAAGTTCGACGTGCAGATGATGGACTTGAGCCTTGCTCGCCGGAAGGGTTCGCCCAATCCCATGAACTCAAAAACGTTCTGCACGATGGAGGCCGCGAAGCCAGTTGTGAAATGCCCGCCTACCGAGAAGATGAAGACGGCTGGCAATAACAGCTTCAAAGCTCCGAAGCTGGAAGAGTGCATTCGCTTCTTCTTCAATGAGCCATTAGACGGCGCACACGATGCAATGGTTGATGTCATCGGATGCAAGCGCGTCTTCTTCAAGCTTCGCGAAGCGGCATAATTTCACCAGATCCACAGCAAGGAACCACAGCAATGACCACTTACAAAGACGGCGTATATTTCGGAATGCCTGCCGAGGAATATCACGCAATCCCCAGGCTTTCCGCTTCAGGAATTTCGAACATTCTTATCAGCCCGGCTACATTTTGGGCTGCAAGCTGGATGAACCCCCTGAAGGAAGAGGCCGACGAAGAGCAGACGAAGGCGCAGATCCTTGGCGCGGCATATCACACCGCCCGGCTTGAACCTCACCTGTTCGACAAACTCTATGTTCGCGACATCGCCAAGGCTGAACATCCAAAGGCGCTGATGAACGGAACGGCTGTAGGCGAAGCTTTGGGCGAGCTTGGCGAAACGAAGAAACGGGCAGGCGAAACGGCGATTGAACAGGCCCGCCGCCTTGTCGATGCGGGATATACCGGCGAAATCTGGCAGATCCTGGCCGAAGAAGCCGATGCGCAGCGCGGCGGCAGAACTGCAATTGACGCGAAATATTACGACCAGATCCGCGCCGATATGGAATTGATCGCGGCAGCGCCGGAGATCAACAAGCACCTTACCGGCGGCGCGGCTGAAATCGTCATACTTTGGACAGACGAGAAGAGCGGCGTTCTTATGAAATCCCGCTTGGATTACCTGAAGTCCGCAGAATATACCGATTTCAAAAGCTTCGCTAACTCCATGGGTAAGAGCCTTCAGCAGTTAATTGCCGATGCTTTCCGCTATAACCGCTATTACATTCAATCGGTCGTATACCACGATGCAGTTGAGAGCATCCGTGGCCATGCTGAAATGCCGTTCATATTCGAGCTTCAGAATGGCGAATGGACCATGACCGAAAACAGCATCATCACGGATGTTGCAACGGCAAAACGGCCTCTTGATTGCTGGTACGTGTTTCAGGAAAAGCAGGGAATTCCGAACCTTCTTGCCCGTCGCGTCAAGCTCTACACCGGCCCGGCCGCAGGCCACGAAGTCAACGCAGCAGGAGCGGAAGAAAGCATTTCCGAACAGGTTGCGGAAAAGACAATCCGAAAGTCAGCCCTGCACATGAAAGCAGAGTTGGAGATCCGATATGCGATCCGCCTCTTCAAGCACTATTGCGAGGAACACGGGACCGATGGCAAGCCGTGGCCGCCGCTTGAGCCAACCGGCGAAATCACCGATGACGATTTCAACACGCATTGGCTCGAAAGCTGAAACCCCTAGATTGAACGGAGCCTGATAATGGCAAATGAAATCACATCAACAACGGGAACACAGGTGGCGGCTTCGGCCGCCCCCGCCATGTCTCCCGCTGAAATGTTCGCATCGCTGGTTGATCTGGCAAAAGATCCGGCGGTTGACCCGCAGAAGATGACGGCGCTTGTAGATCTGCAAATGAAGATGATGGACTATTCCAAGCAGGAAGAGTTCAACAAATCAAAGATCGCTGCGCTTATGGAAATGCCTGCGATTGGCAAGCGCGGCGAGATCAAGAACAGCAAGGGCGGCGTGCAATCGCGATACTCGCGGTTCGAAGATATTCACCGCGTCGTTAAGCCGATCCTGCATAAACACAATCTGGCCATATCTTTCAACGTTGGCCACTCTGGCCAGATGGTGACGGTTCAACCGATCCTTTCGCACACAAACGGCTTTGTCGAGAAGGGCGAGGCCATGGCACTGCCGTTAGACACCACAGGAAGCAAGAACGGCACACAGGGCGCGGGATCTGCTTCCAGCTACGGCAAGCGGTTCACCATGAAAGCCATGCTCAACATTGTTGACGAAGGCGAGGACAATGACGGCGGCAGCAATGACCCGCTATTTCTTGACGGTCAGCGCGCCGCATCATGCGGATCCGCTGCTTATGAACGATGGTTCCGCCAAGATCTCGATACCAAAGGCCGCGCCCTTTTGGTGGCAAAGGACTGGCACGAACAATTTAAGGCCGATGCGGCAAAGGCCGACAAAAGCATAGAGGCAGAAGACTGATGAAATTCGTCGCTATGCCTGAAGAGCCTGACAACAACATGGTCAACGCCGCCTACATGCTGCTGGAAACCATGAAGACAGGCACGCCAGAGCGTAACAAGCGGATCGTGCGGGAAGTGTGGCGGGCAATGAGAGACGCCCGCCCACGGCCTCCCCTGTCTGGACTGACGCCATTGCAGCATCAGGTACAGGAAATAATCGCCGCATGGATTGATGACCACGGCAAAGCGCCGCGTTACGAAGACATTGGCGCGCAGATGGGGAAGAGCAAAGACGCCATTTACCACATCATCAAAGGCCTGGAAAAACGTGGCGTCATCTTCAAGAAAAAGCACGCTCACAATTCCTTGCGCCTGCTAATCCGCCCTGGCGAGCAGGTAAGGAAGGATTAACTTTTATCTGCGAAGGTGAGGCCACCAACAAAGGAGGCTCACCATGGAACCGAAAGACTATCCGGCAGAATTCGAACAGGATCTTATCGACCTTGGCTATTTCGAGAACCCGCGCCGCAAGCGCATTACGCCGGATCCGATAGTTGAGGAAATCATAAGAGGGCAGGCGAACCGTGAATTTATCATGGTCGGCCTTGTGGGGGCATGCATTTTGGTCTTAATGCTCTGGCTTATCCCTGCCTCGTAATGATTTCCGTTTTTTGTTTTACAGGAGAGCCGCCATGAAGCGAGTACGTGCCGCAGGCTGTCACATAGCGAATATGGAGTGTCGCGAGTGTGGAGGCCGTTTTGAGGCAAACAGCATCACACAGGTATTTTGCAGCGGAATTTGCTGTTCCCGCTACGATCATCGCCGGATAGATCGCGGGAAGATCCTCTACGATATTTTCATGGAGCTTCGATATAACCGAGGATCCGCAACGGGCCTGTGGTCGATCATGTGCAGGCTGGCTGAAATGTGGCGCAACGAAGATAAGCGGATCCGGCCGGAACTGAAAAGCTGGAAGGATCCGCAGAAGCATATTGAGAAGAACATTCACCTTACTGGCAAGCGGGGGCGGATATGACTGATCGGATATCCTGTTGCGTTCCGTTCTGCCGTCGCACATTCCGCAAGTTGGATCATGTGGAAGTCGTTTGCGGAAAACATTGGCGATTGGTTTCGCCAGTGCTTCGCCGCCGGAAGGCAAAACTTTACCGAATGTATCGGAAGCGCTTCGGAGATAAAGGATATTGGGAATTCCCGCCAGGATCTGAAAAGAGGATCGAGGCAATCAGGCTTGACCGCCTATGCGGCGAGATCTGGAAAAGATGCAGAAACCAAGCGATAGAGAGAGCGGGCGGCATTTAGCCGCCCTTTTTATTTCCATTCGAAGTAAGCCCAAAACGCCGCCCACATTGAAGCGGCCCCGGCGGCGGCGGCTATAAGCCATTTCCCGATTGACCAGAGCGCCCGGCCAACCTTGCCCGCTCCTTGCGCCTGGACCTTAAGCGCAACGATCTCCGCGACAGTAGGCGACATGCTTGTGATAGCGCTTTCCAGCTTATCGACCCGGCCGAGCGTGGCGGCCTGGGCCTTTTCCAACGCTTCCATTTTTTCATACATGCGGCCGCGAGAGTTTGACGCCGCCGTTCGCTCTTCGCGCTGGTTCATTTCGATAGAGGTAAGACGCTCTGCGATAAGCTGGATTGCCATGTCAGTCATTTGCCTGCCCTCAATTCCGCCTTGCGTTCGGCGCTTGCCTTGGTATGCGCATCGCATTGACGGGATCCTAGAATGCCGGTGGAACAGGATTGCGCAATCACCGTGTCAATGTTGCGCTGATCCTGAAGCGTCTTGCCCTTGCTGCCCGGTAACGGTTCAACAACGTCCGACAGTTCAAGGAAGTTCACAGGTGCCTTTCCTGAAGTCGTACAGCCCGCCGCCAACATCGCAAGTGACATAATCGACGCGGCCTTTAGAAGCCTTGATCTTGAATTCTGCATTGGCCTTGTCCTGCTTTGCGCGTTCGGCTTCGCCGCCGATGCTGCGTTGATGAAAGGTGAATGCCAGAACGCCGCCGAGGATGACGGCGGCGGCGGCAAGGGCAAGATAGATCTTCATTCTTCGAGCGCCTTTCTGATCTTGCGAACGCGGCGAACGATCCATTCCCCCAACAGCAGGAAGCCCAGGCCGAAGAAGACGACGATTGCAGCGATGATGAGAAGCTTCTCATGATCGAGGCCAGCCGCCCACGCGCCGAAGGTTGCCATTATACCGCCAGCACCGAAGATGGACGTGAACCAGTTCGTTTTTTGCCGCACTTCCTTTTCGACCTGTGGCGGCATGACAGGCTTTTCCACTTCGACGGTTTCCACCGGCTGGCCTTCAGCGTGGCGGCGCTTCACTTCGGCTAGGACAGAGCGAACGCGAGCCACACCAACGGCAGCATTCTGCCCGTCAAAATGGCCCTTGCCCTTTGTCGTCGGCAGGCTCGCCCACTCCTGCGCCAGATTGTTGATAAGGGTATCTTCCGACAGGCGGCCGGAAAGGTATTTGTCGATGCCGCGCACGCCGAGCAGATAGCAGCCCATGCGATCCTGCATGTCCTTGTCGAACTTCAGCGTTCCGTCAAGTCTCAAAGCTTTCTGGATATCACGGCGCGTGGTACGCACGATCTGATAACGACCGGCCGCCGAAGAATTAAATTTGTTCTTCGGATGTTGGAGCATCTTCGTTTGAAGCTGGTCGATCTGGTTGAGCGTCATGGAAACGAGATCCACGGGACCGCCAGTGAAAGCGCCATATGAAAGCGTCTCGTTATAGCCGCGCCCTTTATCGGTCCCTTCGGTGAAGCCGACAAGATCCAGAAACGGGCGGTAAACATAAAACTTATCCATCTTATTACCCAATCCTAAAGCTGAAGTTTATTGCCGTCCACGTCGCGCTTCCTGCCGTCAGAAATGTAACCTGCCCATTGGCTGACGATATTTTCAGCGCGCACATTGTTCCAGCAGAAGTCAATGCAGGGACGATCAAATCACTGAAAGGCCATGACCCGAAAGGAAGCGTCGTTATAATTGTTCCGACAGTCGTTGTTCCTCCTGCGATGACACCCTGAACAGAGCAGACGCCGCCAGCCCTTGAAATATGCGGGACGCCATAACCGGAAAGAGCTCCCCACCCATTTGATAGCGCCAAAGGTTTTGGACGAGTAAGGCGATTTAAAGTATCGCGGTTAAACAAAACTTCAGCCACCATCCCCCATATCCAATGTTGCATAATAACGCCTGGATGCGTGTGCTGCTGGCCGCCATCGGTGACATCCATCCAATTAGCCGCATTTTTGTTGTCTCGAAGTGGCGAATAAACATCCACAAAAGCACATTGAAAATCGCGAGCAGCACGGCGAAGAACTGGTATTGCTTTCTCAAACCATTGGTTGCCGCGTTCAGGTGTAGCGCCGCCAGAATTCGCGCTGTTCCCCGTCACCAGAATTATCGAAAGTGAGCCAACGCCGCGAGAAGCGCGTATCGTCTGTAGCTTGTTTCTAAGGTTTGTTGCGAACGTTTCAACGGCGTCACCATCGGGCGGGAATGACGCATCATTGATCATGTACTTTATAACAAGCGTATTTATCGTAGCATCTGCCGTGACAAGAGCCGTGTTGAGATCCGCAACAGTTGTGCCGTTTACGCCAGCATTTATTACCTGATGCCAGCCAGCGCCATGCTCAATTCCGAGCCTATAAAGTATAGCATCCGGCAGATATTCAGCCGGTAATTTATTCCCAGGCATGCCTATATAAGCACCAAAAACGGTACTATCTCCAACAAGCAAAGTTTTGTGAAGGGAATTTTCTGTAGAAAGAACAGTGTGAGCAACATACAGGTATTCCAAGCCATCAATCCAAGGCTCTTGCTCATCTGATCGAGCGTTGTATTTGACGCTTCCAGCGTTTACTTTTCCAGATCCGACCAACAGAACGCCATTCGGGTTTGAAATAGTGTCCGCTGTGATTGACATCCCGTAAGGGATTTCAAGCTCTCTTATGCGTCTTTGAGCGCAGTAGAGAATAGCTTTGTTGAGCAGAGTGCTTTCGTCGCCAACGCCAGAAACACCAAACATTCTTGCGTTTACTTTAACTTCTGCAAGTTCCCACCACGCACCATCTGCGCTCTGCTTCTGCCAAGGCTCCGGCGCTCCTGGTGTTGCAATCCTCTTTTTCAAATGGCCGCCACCATCACCAAGGGCACCATAACCGCCAGTTCGAACCAACTGCGTTACAAGAGGTATAGAGGCCCCCGCAAAAGATGCCTCTGTGGCAAACTGATAACCTGCGTTAGCGACAGCCTGCGCAGCAAGGAAAGCCGCAGACGCCTGATCAGCCGACAATGCAGCGGCCTCTGCGTAACCCTCGGCGTTCTGGATTTCCTCAGCATTCGGACCGGCGACTATAGAGCCGTCAAGCAACATAAGAGTGTCGCCATTTTCAAGTCCGTCAGCAAAGCTGTAGCCGACAGAACCAATAGAAGATTTTGCGGCGCGCTTCAGATCACGGGATTGCTCCTGAAGTATCAGAAAAATCTTGTCCTGTTCTGCGTTGATATCATCTGCGAACACATCGCGGGAATAATCATTCGGCCGGTCTATTAACGTGTCGCGGTAAATATAAAGGGTTTCGCCAATCACAGAATTTGTGATTGTAAGAAGCGTAACGGTTCCGCCGCTCGCCGTTCCGAGGCCGGTTGCAGAAAAATCAACGCCGCCGACTAGATTAAAGATCTGCCCTGATGCCCTTTTGAAGATGCCTTTAAGATCTGATATGCGATCCGCTCTAAAATCGTAATCGAACAGCACCTGATTTGAAGAGTTTACGACAACGATTGTAAGAGCATCGTTCGCATTTACTGGAATATCAGCCATTTCAAGCCCCTTAGTTTCCGGTCAGAGTTTTCATTTTGTCGCGCTGCACTTCAATCATGCGGTCCCTCAATTCAGGATCCCGCATCATCAGTTGTCCGCGAGCCTGTTCGCGAAAACCGTTTATCACATTCTTGATGATTTCCGCTTTCATGCCGTCCGGTCCCGGCGACATTTTTTGAAAGGACGGCTGCTTTACAAGCTGGTCAAGATACTCTTTCGCGCCCTTGCCCGCGATCTCGGTGTATTGGTCGTATTGCTGTGGCGTCAAGCGAACGCCTTCAATGTTGCGGTCAGGGAAGGAAATAGAGATCCGGTTATCTACGATTTCCTTTGTCACCGGATCGGGGTTATCAGCCTTCGAAGCTATGGGCGAAACGAAATCCCATCCCCAACCGATACCGCTTGCACGGTTGATAGGATCCCCCCACAGGTCGCGCATGGGCGGAAGCTCATCAGACAGGCCGGGAATGCCACGCTTCACCTTGTCGATCGTCGCCTGCCAATATGTCGCGATAGGATCAACTTTCAGATCGTCGCCATAAACGACAGCCTTTGCATCGCGCGCCACAGGATCAAATGCCGATGCGGTATTGCGCAAGAACGACGAATAAGGAACTAGGCCTGTCGTGAAATCGGAAAGGTATTTGCCGGGATCCGATGTGACGTTATTCGGATCCATCGCGCCCAAGAAATCGAACACGCCGGAAAGGTAAGACTTCGAGGCGAGATTTTGAGCGATTGCCAGAACGCCCGCGCCCGCGAGCAATTCGCTATCTGCATCTTCAGCGGAGCCGAACGTTTCAGCCATGTCCGCGCCCATGCCCATAAGCATGCCGATGGGATCTAGGCGGTTATATGCATACCAGCGATCCCCGATCTTGATCGAGTAAGGCGGCGGCGCACCGGATCCGGCAAGGCCACGGCGCAAGCCTTGCGTCTTTTCCATGTCGTTCGAAAGCGGCCCTGCGCCGGTAATGGATCCTTCGGACGCCATATCCATGACAGACAGGAAAATCATGGATCCGAGAGCAACGCGGGCGTGCGCGGAAGCTGCTCGAGCGCCACCGGCCGCAATGTCGGCGCGAACCGAGGCCGAGGCATAGGCAAGCGGCGTGCGCTCGAATGTGTACTTCAGGATGTTCGTCGGGGTTTTGACGAACGGCACAACCAGCTTGAACACCGGCCCGACAAGCGGAGTTTTCGCAATGCCGCCAAGCGCCTGCCGAGCGCCAGGAGATAGGTTGTTTGTGAACGTCTGGTAATGCGCCATGTCCATGGCATCGGCCTTCAGCGTGTCAGGCGGGTTTTGCAGGATGTCGAGCATGCGCTCTGCTGCTTCCTTGCCGTCCAATCCTTCCGAAGCGGCTTGCCGGTATGCCAGCGAATTCAATTCCATCCGATAAGCGATGGTTTTGAAAAACTTGTCTTCAGCATTGAGGGCAGATCCAGGCGCATTCACGATCTTGCCCATCATGTCTATGCCGTAACCGAAAGACCCTTCCGGCCGCATGCCGAGCGCATCCGCTGAAATCGCGTTTTGGTGCGTGCCTTCGATCTTCACGAAAGCATCGAACACATCGGAAAGCCCCTCTTTGCCATCGGCCTTGTTGCCCATGTAGACAAGGCGCATGCCGTCGCGAATTCCCTTGACCAGCCCGAAGGCCTGCGCAGCGGCTTCGCCTGTCTGGATCTCGCCATTGTAAAACGCCTTCGAGATACCGGCCGCCATGTACCTTTCAGGGATCGCATAGAGCGATGTCATGGAGTTCGAAAGGATGTTGACGGCGTGTGTTTTCGGGGAAGACAGCAAGCCGTTTATCCACACCTGATAGAGAGCCGCACCGAACCGGCCGCGACCGAGTTCGCGAGCCATGGTGTTGAGCGCAGTGGGATTGTCACCAACTGTCGCGACAGCTTTCGCCAGCGCCTGAAGGTCGCCTGATCCGCCTTGCTGCGCGATAAGATCCGCGATTGCAGCGGAGCGGGCTTTGCTTGCGCCGACAGGAATTGACCACGCCTGAAGCGCGCGAGCCGTTTCCGTTCGCGCCGCGATGACTTCGGATTGCAGCGCGTAATGCACGGCCATGGATCGGCGGAAGTTGAAGATATCAGCCGGGCTTGCGCCTGGGGCTTGCGCGATCTTGGCAAGCTGCACGATCTGTTCGCCTGAAGAAGCGAGCAGGCGGCGCGCGGCGGTTGCCTGTGCTGCCGTCATAGGACCGGGCGCGCGGCCTATCAGGTCGTTAAGGTCTCGGTATTCCTTGGAGCTTTCTTTGATCGTCTGCTCATTGGAAACCACGCCGCGCGTCTTGTCAGCGATAGCGCCCGCATCAAGGTCCGCCATCTGCTGAATTACGGCACGAACGTCTTCAGCCGAATTGATGCGGGCATGGTTGATATACACCTTCGGTTTAACCGCGTCGATGGCTGCAATTTCAGGATCCCGCCCGGCCGCAATCGCCTGCTCTCTGGCTTCCTTCTCGATATCGGCAAGAGTTCGAGGCGAAGAGAAAAGCGCATCCTGCCCCGTGTCGCGCGTTGCGAAGCCGGGCGCATCCTGAACTTCCTTGATGCGCTCTTTCACGCGATCATTGGACATAGTGCGGTAATCGATGCCCATTTGATCCAGAGACATTTCCAAATCATCGAGCGGCGAAATGACCTCATCGAAGGTCTTTTTCGTGTCGGCCGTCATCCACGGCTCGCCCTTCAATTCGGCTTCGAGACCGTCAATGAAAGACTGCTGATCGATGTAGCCTGCGCCATCCACCTTTGTGCGCCCGGCGAAGATCTCATGCTCTGACGCGGGAACATTATCCAGCGCCTTCCGCCCGCCCTTCTTGAACATGCCGGGGAATTTCTGTGGCGTGACGCCACGGCCCCGCAGTTCCGCCGCGAGCGATGACGCGGGATCCACGCCGCCAAGGCTCTTGACGATATCGGCAATCGGCCGCTTCGGAATTTTCGCATTCGTGACAGCGCCAGAGCGAAGCTCATCAAGCATTTCGTCCATGGGATCCCGGCCGCCTTCCGGCATGCCCTTGGCCTTGGCGAAGCGTTCGCGAATGCTGTTCACCTGATCGAGCGCGGCAAGATCCTTGTCTGCCTGAAGAGACCGCGTGCGGGCGTCGGCAATGCGGCTGAAGGCTTGCGTTGCGTTTTCATTGGCAGGTGCTTCGACCAACAGAGGCGCTTCAGGCGCAGCATCGCCAAGCGGGCGCAAAGCTTCGTCCGGTACATCCTGCACCAACTCCGCGCGGGCGGCTGTCTTCAGTTCGTCTTTTGCGGCCTCGACCGTCGCGCCGAGCGGATCCGCAGCGGCCTTGTTTTCTGCCTTCGCTTTTCGAGCGGCCTTGTAATATTTGAACGCAGACAAAAGGCCGTCTGTCGCGAGGCCGAGGCCAGCGCCTTCAATCGCGTTCTTCAAGCGCCCTTCCCAATGGCTTTGATCCGGCGCGTTATCGGCCAGGAAGTCGGGAACGATGGATGAAAGCGCAGGGATCTGGTTTAGGAAAGTGGACAGCCGATCTTCGTTAGGATCGAAAACAACCATATCCGCGATTGCGCCGGCCGCCATGTTCGAAAGCATCGTGCCGCCGCGCATCGCCTGCATGCCCTTCGTCGCCTGAAGGCCAGGAAGGAAGCCGGTCAGGAACTGCGATGTTGCGCGGACAAATCCACCCGTCACGCTATCGGCCTTGTCTGGCGCGATCATGCTAAAAAGATCCTCATTCGCCTTTTCATTGGAAAGCATTTGCGCCGATGAAATGAAAGAAGGATCAAAATTCCCCTTGTCGTCAAAAAGCTGCATGCCGCCGATGGGGATAGCCTGCTGCATGAACTGATCCATTTCCCCGAGCGCATCAATCACGCCGCCGACCAGTTGGCGCGGAGCTTCCTTCAGGCCGGTCCCGACATCGCCCGCGATGGACTTCGCCCAATTCATTGTTTGCGTCATGAGATCCGCATTCGGATCCGCCACTCCTGGCTGTTCCTGTGGCGTCGTGGCGCGGAAATATTCGGGCGGCGGCGCGGTCTCGCCCTGCGCAGTCGCGGCCGGGTTCGATCCTTCGTTGCCGCCAGACATGAGAGCATCGAAATCAGGGTTGGCGCTTGGCGCGGGCGCAGACGTGCCGCCAGCCTTCGCGGCGGGTGCGGCTGGTGTCTCATCAAGCAAAGCACGGAATTCGCTTTCCAGCGCCACCGCAGCCCGGTTTTCGGCTACCTGCTGATACGCCGCCCCGGCGTTGTCTTCCGTGGGCGGCGTCTGAAGGGTAAGGCGCATGGTCATGTCGTTTGCCATTGTCATTTTCCTTTGGGTGCTGTGGTTTGGCGGTCAACCTGATCTTGCAGGCGCTTCCAGTCAATAAGCCGCTGCTGCTCGATACGGTATTGCTGTTCCGTCAATTCGTTCGCCTGCCGTGCGGCCTGAAGCCTTTGAGCCGATGCCTTCACGTCAAGCCTGTTCTGTTGCGGGACTTGAACAGAGAAGCGCGGTTGAACCATGCGGCCGAGCGCGGACCGGTCCATTTGGTAAACATCCATGGTCGCGCGGTTCGCAATGTCATCAGCAATGACAGATGGACTATCCGTGTTTTCAGGATCCAGAACACGGCGGCGATATTCGTCATAAGCCTGCGCCGCCCGGTCCGCCTTGCCCTGGTCGAATTTATCGAGAAGGCCGCTTTGACCAACCCGCGCTTTCAGCGTGTCGAAATAGAATTGTTGATCCTTGCTGAATTCGCCCAGGTTATCGCGCACCACGCTTTTGTTTTTGCCGAGCAGTTCGGCCGCATCCTGCCGGGAAAGCTTTGCGCCGGAATTGATGATCTGCGAATAAACGTCTTCGCCGTCATAGATCTGCGCAAGCAAGGTGCGGTATGTGGTTGGATCCGATGTTTCCGGCCGCTCTGTGTTGAGAGCCTTTATCAGCGCCTCACCATCCGAAGGCTTCAGTGAGCCGCGCTGTTGCGCCGCACGGATCTCCGCAGCCGTCACCGGTGCGATCGGCTGACCTGTCGCGAGATCCGTTTGCCCGGCCATGAAAAGGCGATAGGTCATATCGAAGGATGTCTTTTCCTGCGTTGCCACAAGCGCCTTGTTTTGCTGCTGCTGCTGCCGGTCAACTTGCCCATTCATGAATGAGATACGCGCCCGCATTTCTGCATCGAGCGAATTAAGCGCGGAAGGGGAAAGAGTTTCCGAAACGGCAAATTCGGAAGTCTTCGGTGCCGTGTCCATAGGGTTCCGCCAGCCCTCATCAATGGCAGAGCGGAAATCACCCGGCAGATATTCATTGCCATTCGCGCCGCCTCGATACCCCCATGCCGCCTTAGGACCGCCCCCGGCATGAATGTACCCCTTGGCCTCATCAACGCCGATACCGGTCAGCCCGGCGGCGGCAGCGTTCTTTGCGAACTGCACATAAACGTCGCGGTTTGTGTTGAAGTCCAGAACCTGCCCGTTCCGCGTAAGCTTGATATCGCCCGCGCCACCGTGATCGTGCCGCGTCGATCCAGTGCGACGGCCGAGACCGGCGGCGGCTTCTTCGCGCGTTACCTGCCCGCCAGACTGAACGACGATGCCTATTCCGTCGCCGGTTGCCGCCGCCGCCGCCTGGATCTTGTTTTTGAGATCCGCCTGCAATGGCAAATTCCTCTTGCCATAATTCTGCATGACAACGGGAACCTGATCGTTCGAAGCGTTGACCTTGAATTTGAAATCGCCGCCGATGAATTTCATATAGGCCCCGGCCTTATCCTGCTGTTCATCGAACCAGGATAGCGTTGCCTGCGACATGACCGTATCGTTGAAGCTCTTCTTTGCCTTCGCGACTTCTTCCGGCGAATAGAGCGGCTTTCCGGTTGTCGGATCGACCGCCGAATAAGTCCGCATGAAGTCGTTTCGCAGCATCTGAATTGCATTGGCAGACGCACGCGATCTGTCGGGATTTTCGCTGAAGAGATCCGCGCCGAGAGTTTTAACCTCTGACCGCAAGGACGCTTCTTGCTCGATCAAAGCCGCATCGGCTTCCGAGCGCGTCAGCTTGTAAACCGTGTCCTTCGCCTGCTCGACAGCGGGAATACCACGGATCGCCGTGCGGTTATCAAAGGCAACTGCCTGTTCGGGGGAAACGGCAGAAAGCTCTTGGCGGACACCTGTGCGCCAATTGTCCCATTCCGATTGGAGCTTTGCCGGATTGTTCCAGTAAGTGTTCTGCAGTTCATTCAACTTCTGAACTGACCGGGTATCAAGCGTTGCCGCAAAGGTTTCCACGGCGGCCTTGTTATATGCCCGCCCTCTGATCGTGCCGTAATCCTGAAGCTGGATATCACCGGAAGCACCGGACAGAGCGCCTTGCGTCGTGGCTTCGGCTTCGGCCTGCTTATCAAGCGTGTCTTCCATCTGCGACGACACGGCGAACAGATCCCGCGAAAACTGCTGCAAGGCGCGAGCGTTGCCGCTGGAAAACTGGATTGTCGGGATCTGTCCCGCACCAATGACTGGAACGCTTGGCCCGTCGCCCTGAAGGATCCGCCGAGGAACGCCGCGCGTCGTGGAATTGCTGCCAGCCATGAATTAACCCCTTTGATCGCGGCGAGATCCCAAAGATAGGCCGCCAGAAATTGCACTGAAAAGACCCTGATTTTTTGCGCCGCGCCCCTCAATTCGCAACTGCTGCGCCTGCCCACGCCTTGCCGCCGATGCAAACCGCGCATTGTTTCGGGCCATCGTAATGTTTGCTTCACCGGTCTGAAGCGCTTCATTCTGTGCCGCCTCTATGGATCCAGTAGGCGAAAGGCCGGATCCGTAACCAGCAACAAGGACATTGGAGAGATCCGAATTCAGCTTTCGCATCGCGGTCAAGGCTTCCTGCCTGCCGTTTATCTCTTCCTGCACGGCCTTTATTTCCTCTTGGCCTGCCTGGGCATTAAGGGCGGATTGCTGTTGACGGCCAGCCGCCATGGATGCGAGGCCGCCAACAACCGTTGCGCCAGTCGACAAAAGCGACGTAAGCGAAAATCCGGTTGTTGCCGCGCCAGCAGCCGCGCCACCCGCAGCCGCCGCCGATCCGCCGCCGCCGAGACCCGCAATAAGTGTCGTGAATAGTTCTGCCATGGTCAGATGCTCACAGAATAGGCGAGGCCAAGAACCGTCGCCGTGGTTGAAATGTCGCTTCCGATTAACACTTGCCCCTCATAATCCCAACCGAGGAACCCGCGCACACGCTTAACGCCAGTGAATGGAGATATCGGCGTGTCGAGAACATTCTCTCCGAATTCTCGGAAAGCTATAGGCGTACCATTTACCACAAGGTCAGAGGTTTCATAAACGCGAACGTCAGCCGATACGACGCGGCGTTTCCTGCCCATGCTTGCGCCGTCTGGCAACTGCGTTTCGAATGGGAGCGTTTTCACGCACCAAATGAAACCGGGCGCTTCGTCTGGAAGGACTTCTGGATATTTCAGCCCGGCGATATATGACGAGGTGGCGGGCCGGTCGAAAACAATCGCGCCGGATCCGTTCGCCGTCTTCGGCTGACGAACAAGGCCATCAATCTGATATTCAATCAGTTCGTTAGGAAGGTGCGCGAGAGTGACGCCAGCGGCTGGCGAAGAAATATCGAGGTTAGCCGTGCCGCAATCGACCGTTACAGCATCGTCCATTATCTCGATCATCTTTACCGGGGATCCGTTTATTGTCCGTATTACCGAAAAATATGCTTCATCGAGAATAACAGCCACGTCATCATAAATGCCGTCCGTCTGCCAAAGCGTCATAGCGTTTACCTCCTGCGTTCGCAGGGTGCAAAACACCGTCATCGTTCCGTCGATGTTCGGCATGAATTCATAATCAGCATCTTCCGTTGAAGAAGAACGGCGAAGAGCGAAGCCGACAGGATCCCGCATCAGGTGAGACGCCAAGAGCGAAATATTATTCGCCTGATATGCCGCTTCGGTATCTGCAAAGATGAATTCACGAAGCGCCTTGCCACGCCGTTGCACGAAATGCGTTGCGCCGTCCACTTCGAATACACGAAGCCCAGGCTTGCAGCCGCGCGACGTGGTGCGGCGAAGCGTGATGTTTTCAGGCGTGACCGGCTCCGTTTCAGATATCGGAATGTAGAATTCCGCAGCCGTCGAAAACAATTGAAGGTGACGGCCCGCGAATATGGCAACGAAAGCCGGAACATCGTCGGTGTCTGTCGTGGCCGATATCCCATAGTCAGCGTCTATTTTCTTGCTGTTGAAATCGTTCGGAGCGCCAGATCGAGAAGCCCACATTGAATTTGGAAGATATTTTGTCCCGGCCACCCACAAGCGACCTTGGAAAAAACAGCCACAGCGAGGCCAGCCACGCACATTACTCCAAACGTCTTCGCCCTGATATTCGCCTTGCTGTGTCACAACTATATCTATTGATGGAACCTGCTTCACAGAAATTGTTTCATAGCCAGCAGCGCCCCACGGGCGTTTTCCATTTGCTCCCGAAAAGCCAAGGAAAAATGTGGATGTGGCTGTGGTTCCAGATCCTGTAAAAGTAACCGTAATGCCCGCAGCGCTTACGTTTGGCAATCTCTTGATTGCCGCCTCCATTGCGGCCCTAAGATCTGCCGCGACTGTTGTATATGCAATATTATCGGTCTTTTCATCCTCAATAATAAGCTTGAACGTGTCGCCGCTAACCCAATCGCCTTGAGATCCAGGTTGCGGGAAAGTGATGGCCTGCACTTCGTCAACGCCATTCACATATGTGGTATCTCCAAAATCAAAGCGCTGAAGGTTGATATAATCCCAATCTGATATAGTCCAATCAGCGTGAGTTGCGCCGCGCTTTATTTTTTTTGTCTTGTAGTTTTGGTGAAACACAAGAAGCGTGTCGCGAGACTGCGTTACGCTTATCCCTGTTGAAATCAAATCACCCTTGGCTGTCAGTTGCGGCCGAAGATCCGCAGACGAGAAAGGCGTTACGACTTCAGCCACAACAACGCCGTCGCGGAATATGGTTGCCGCCTTGTGGCGGAAAACAAATAGATATGTCTGTTCTGTCGAAAATTGAAATTCGAACATTCTGACATTGGAGAGACCGCCGCCATCCAACAGCGGTATCTCTGGAACAGTCCACAAATACCGAGATCCAGGCCGAACACGCGCGCCACCTTGCGGCAGAACGATCATGTTCCGCAGTTTTTCCGCGCCGTTGTAATAAGCCTTTACGTCTGATCGCTGCCGCAATAGCGGATCCTGTTCACCGCCGACGAAGTTTGTTTTGAGTTCCTTAATGCGTGCCATTACCAGCTATCCCCAGGGTAAACGCCGCCAAAGCGAGCATCGATAAAAGCGTTATCGGCAAGGCCGGGATTGTTGCCGGATCCCTGCGCATCGAGCGTCATGGCCTGCCCCATCAACCCGCCTATCCGGTTTTCCGAAGGTGTTCCATAAGCCTTGCTTTCCCAAAGATCTTGGACGTTCCCCTGGTCAGTAACCATGAAAGCGATCTCCGCGCAGACGGCGGCAACCATCAATTCAGCGAACCATGCGGGCCATTCTTCCTCCGGCTTTTCAACCGAGTATTCGCACCACAGGCGCTCATAGTTCGACAGGATCCGGCGGCCACGGATCTCAAAACCAGACGTGGCGCGGATGTATGGTGCGTTGCTCCAATAGACTGCTGAAGGCGCTCCGATCATATCACCGGGCATGATGAAGGCATAACGGAAGCCGTCAGGCGTTCCCGCCTCGCGCGTAAGCTCTTTGCTCGTTTTCATGCATTCCCATTTGTAGGAAGAGATAACGGTTGAGCGAATTGCGGGATATGAGATCTTCAGCATCTTTGCCGTATCGCCGGGCGTATCGAAGCTGTTGATTGGAGCCGCGCCGAGCGCCATCAATGCGCGCTGGCAAATCTGGATATCTGTTCTAGCCATGTTTTCACCTTTCCCAAAAACAAAACCGCGCGGCCGGTTTACCCGAGCCGCGCGGCCTCTTTTTTCCCCACAGCAAGGGAACCGTATTAGGCGTAAGTGTCGAGCGCCGCGATGGTTACGACGCCAGCCGAAATGCTCACCTTTGCCTCAAAGGTCGCATCGGATGCAACAATGAGGATGACGCCGACGCGGCCGAGTTCGTTTGCAGCGCCGTTGAAATAACCAGCGCCCTTAACCGTCGCCTTCGCGTCTGTCGTCTGGTAGATCGCCCGCGTCTTCGTGCCTTTCGAGCCGGAGCCGGTGGGGTCAAGATTGGTCTTGTCGAGTGCCATGATAGAAAACCTTCTTTACACTTCAGGGAGGCAATACCGGAGCGCCTTACGACGCTTCGGTGCTGCTCAATTCAACGATGCCGTCAGCATCGATTGCGACGGATCCGGCCGAGAAGAGACCATTCGCCAGCCAGGAGGTTTTGACCGGGATATAGTTGACTTCCGTGCGCATGTTGATGCCGACCGCAAGGCCCGTGGATGCCTTGTGATAGGCGAAGGAAGTGCGGATTGCGCCAGCCTTCGGCAAGCCGCCTTCGTCGCGATCTTCCATGACCTTGAATTCAAAGCCGAGCCAATGGGAGATTTCGCCGTCATACAGCGTCTTGACCACGTTGTAATCGCTCGAAGTCACGGGCGTATCGCCAAGAAGCTCTTCCAGGCCCTGCGCCGAAATGACGATCGTGCGCTCGCCCTTCACACGCGGGACGCCCTTCTGGTTCAGCAGGCGGGCGGCGCGGCGCAGCTTTGCCGTATTCATGCCGGTGCCGACGCCGCCGACATCCGTCGAAACGGTCAGCGTGGTTGCAGCAGCATCGAGAGCATCAAGGATAAGCTGATCTTCGCGGCGGCCGATGGCGTTCGCGATGATGGTCGCAAGCTTGTCCTGCTCTTTGTAGTTCACCTTCTGCTGGTTGAAGATGCCGGTGTATTCGGCCGCGTTCCAGTCTTCGAGCGTGGCCGTCGCGTTGCCATGAACGATGTTCATCGGAACAACGTCCGTCTGGTCGATGCGCCGGGTCGCAACACCCTTGCCGATCTTGTTGAAACGGTGCGTTGCGCCGACGATGTTGTCAGCGATTTCGACCGTGTTACGCAGCAGGCCGCCGAGTTCGTAAGCCGCCTTCACGCGGGCGTCGAAACTGGCAATCTGGTTGTTCGTGAGAAACTTGGACATTCTGTCACCTATGAGCGTTGAAGTTTTTGAGGCTTGGCGCGGTATAGGCGAAACTTAGGCGGGAAGGTCGCTAGGCGATTAGGTTCCGTGGGCGGGCGTTTCGGGCCGCAGATAAACCGAGATATGGAGGCCGCGAAGCGCGGTTAAGTCCGCTCGATTGGCTGGAAGATGATCGCAGTTCGGGAAAATGTCAATGGAGAGGGAAGCGGCTGCACGTTTGTCTGCATTAGCATGGCCCGTTACCTACTGGCTGCTACCGCCCTGCGCGTCCGCAGGCCCTCATAAAAAGCGAAAGCCCCACAAAATAAATCTGTGAGGCTTTCTGGTACGGTCAGAGATGCGGCTAAGACCGAATGTTTTATGTCACGAACACGGATCCAGCGCAAGTCACCCGATGCTGTAACCGCCTGGGCGGCCGGAGAAGGCATTATCCGTTCCGTTGATGCGCTCGCCAAGGGCTTCAAGCTCTGCCTGCTTCTTGTAATCCTTGGCCTTGATGGCGGCCTTCATTTCGTCGTTCCACTGTTCGGCCGACATGCCGCGAGATCCTTCGCCGGGCGTAACAGGGATTGGTTTTTCGCCGGTCATGTTCCGCATCTTGGCAAGGAACCGCGCGCCCTTGGCTGTTCCCATGATGCTTTCGATGACATCAATGTCGTCTTCGGCCAGATCCCCGGCGCGCTCCATGCCATCGACCCAGGTGTAAAGCCCATCGATCATGGCGGGACCGGACTTGCCAAGCGCCTTCATTTCAACTTCGGGATCAATCGGCGCGGCAACGTGGCCGTTCATCGTCACAAGCATGTCGCTCATAAGTTCGGTTGCCAGCGTTTTGCCGATCCCGCGCTTCTGGCAGACATCAGCCCACGCCTTTACGCCGGGATCATCCGCCCCCAGTCCCTTGAAGTTAACTGCCTCTTCTGGAACCGTCACGCCTTCCTTGAAGTATTCCGCCGCATCCTTCGGGACTTCGCCGCCGCCCTTCTGTCGCTTCAGATCGCCGTGGGCTTTTTCGAGATCCGCATAAGCCTTCGTGATTGCATCGACGTTGACGGTCTTGTCTTTCGCATTCCAAAATTTATCGGCTAGACCCTTCGGCCGTCCGTCCTCTTCGGTCTGCTGCTTGCCCTC
>Ga0065704_10000934_pt1 | contig 35759 bp, 34 predicted proteins | sample SwiRhicommuniRL2_FD_59091 | JGI IMG/M metagenome (GOLD analysis project Ga0065704, IMG submission 59091) | Switchgrass rhizosphere bacterial communities from Rose Lake, Michigan, USA - RL2 v2 (version 2) | ecosystem: Host-associated > Plants > Roots > Rhizosphere > Soil | place: East Lansing, MI | reverse complement strand
AAATGTAATTGTAACATTGGCAGGATATAAATTTCATTCATAGTCCATTGAAACCTTTAAAGTTGTCAATTTGATCAATTTGATCAACAGAATGCTATAGTTAGTCTAAAAGACCACAATTAATCGAACATATGGATCTTTTATATACTTTGTAGAGCAGTATGCTATAACCTTTTAACCAAACAACTGGTGGAATCTTTCGCAAAATTCCTTCCACCAGTTGGATAGTTCCCGAATATTGAAATCTTGTTGTGAGATAATTAATATAAAATATGACATCATTTGACGTTTTATACATCAGATCCATATCATGAACTGACAGAATTTACATTATAAAATTTTGGTTCGGATTCGGTGGTATTCAGTTTTGATAGCACTTTATATATTGAATCCGTAGACATAGTCAAAAGTATAGTTTTCTACATCTTATTTTCAATGTGTTGGATTCTAGCAATTACTTCTGGCATTACTTAAAAGCAAAATCATTTGCATCATATGTGAAAAGAGTATTTTTTGGATTGACTCTAATTCTTTTATAGTTTAAGGGATGATCCTTATTATGAAATCGTTATCGTGTCGAGACGCTGGATTTGACTGTGATTACATTTTGGAAGCAGAAAATGATGATGAGCTTTTTAGAAAAGGGGAGCAGCATGTATTTAATGTTCACGGGATGAATAAGCAAGACTTTATTCCAACGTTTAATGAAAAAATGAGATCCTTCATAAAACAAACTTAGTTCAGTGTAAATCCAATATATTACTAACTTTATATCAATTATTACGGATAAATCGTTACCTTTTTTAAGCCTTTAATGGATTAAATTCCTGGTCTCATATTTATAATATTATGCACGCAAATAGGCATGTTTGCAAACAAAGTAACAGATGATCTTAGTTCTCTAGACATGCCTCAGGCTTTACTGGATTTATTAATCGAAAATTCTTTTGATAGAGAACGATTATTAAAAATGAGCATAGATGAGTTGGCTATCATATTGAGTATTGACATTGAACCTGCAAAATTTATAATAAATTCGGTAACGAATTACTCCAATTTGAAGTTTCACGATATGAGAGAGCTTAGATAAAAGATTGCATACAAAATTCGTGATTGATTTTGGAGCCGCAAAGTTACGTAGTTACGAAATTGAGTAGCGTGTAAGAAACTTGAGTTAATATAGTTTTATTCATTCGTTCTTTACTTCATATGCTTTAACTTGTTCCCTGACCTTTTGACGTAACCAATCAATGGGAATGGGTTTTTCGATGAATAAATCTATAGTTCCGTCTTCCATATACTTTTGAAATACTTTGTCTTCTTTAACTTCGTAAGCGCTAACTAGTATCGTTCTTACATTTGAATTGAGCAATCTGATTTTTTTTAGTAGATCTAATCCATTCAGATTTGGCATTCTTAAGTCAGAGATAACAAGAACATAATCTTGCTTGTTATCTTTAAAATGTTCGAAGGCAGTTACGGGATTGTTAAAACAGACAACAGACATTCCACTAACATGTCCATAGATGGCGTCCTGATACAGCTGGGTAATATCAAGCTCGTCATCTATGATACCAACAATCCTGTTCTTAACGGTCATTTTACTCCTCTAGTCATCGGTTCCTTGGTCCGATTGCTCATCCGACTCTGATTGGTTTTCAGCTAGCTCCCTACTCAGAGATGAAAAGGAAGTCTCATTGGTTGACGTCTCTTCGGACGATGTATCATTGGATTGAGAGGAAGAGATTAACGCAAACGAAGGAACCAAAATGAAGGCTAAAGTAATTAATGTTATGAACAAGCTCACCTTCAAATATTTCAATAATGAATCAATTATTCATACGGGACAATCTAAATATAAAGTAGTCTATTTCAGGTTCTATTTCGAGTGTATTTGCATAGAAAATATGAATTTAAGTGGCTAGATTTTGCTTTTTTTTTATTTTGCGTTCTTATTTTCCTCGAACAATCCTATTGTATTACTTTCTGTGTCCTTGAAGAGCATAGTGTAACCAATGCCAGGTATCGCCGCTTTAGGCTGAATAATTCTTCCACCCTCAGCCTCTATTTTGGCAATATATAGTTCGACCGATGAGACATTTATGAAAGGCGTCGTCCACTGTCCAATCCTGTCACGCTTAGATAAACCTCCATCTATGCCAAGCTCATTTGGTTCACCCGTTTTGATCTCCCAAAATTCCATAGGTCCGTCCCACTTATTGATCTGCCAACCAAAAATTTTATTGTAAAAGTTTACCGCACGTTCAGGGTCCTCCGCAGAAAAATCCAAATACGATATTCTAGGCATGTTATTTAAGACTTAACATACCTTAAAAGAGTTGGAGTCAGAAACTTTGCAATACCGCAAGCGTAATCTTAGACACAACGCAATATTTACATCTTGTAAACATAAACTTCCATTCTTTCGAAAATAATCTTTACATCCTTCTTTTTTTCTCCTATTGGGAAAAGCCATCACAAGAAAGAAAGGACATTCATTCAGCACTTACAAATTTGTGCACAAAACCAAAAAAAAGCATTATAGTAAAAAGATATTTGAGTTATTGGTCAGAAACTTTTAGGAGTTCACTAATCTATAAACTTCAAGCTCATCTCTTACTCTTTGACAAAGTCTCTGAATGGTAACAGGTTTTTCAATAGTCGAATCTATAATTCCTTTTTCCATATATTCTTGGAATAATTTGTTTTCATCAAAGTTGTAAGCACTCATCAATCTAGTCCTGACACTAGAATTTGAATCCTTTACTTTCTTCAAAAGCTCCAATCCATTAAGACCAGACATTCTTAAATCAGAAATTACAAGAGCATAAGCACTTTTGTTTTCTGCAAAATGCTTTAGAGCCAATATGGGATCGTTGAAAGAAAAAAACATCAACTCCATTAATATTTTCATGCAATACTTCATAGAAAAGCCTAGAGGTGTCTAAATCATCATCTATTACGCTGACTATTTTCTGCAATGCTTTACACCCATATTAAATTCTGAACGTCAATTCATAATACATAAAGCTTGTATTTAGGCGATCACTTATTACGCAATAAGTCGTCGAGTAATAAGCAAACTTAATAGGTTAACTTAAGTCAATTAATCCGGCAAGTCATTTCCTTCTCATTTTTTTTGACTGGCTAATTTAGAATTATTATTTTAATCATCTATTTCACTTTGAGCAACACTTCCAAGGCTATTAGTAAAGCTGTTGAATCTTAACCTATCCTAGTATCCGAGTGAGGAACGCTAATCCTTAATGAAAATAAAATATGACATAATTTGAAGTTCTTATACATCAGATCGACATTCTGAAATGATAGAAATTACATCCTTATCCCGTATCGAAATAGGATTGAAATGTAATAAAGCCAAAAGACTAGCATCACATTTTGTTCAAATGATTGCGATAATACGGTTCGAGTCATTTTGTAGCNAGTTCAATTTTTTGATCAAATAGTNTTGTTTCTAATTCCTCNCTCAAAATTTTGTTTTGATTATCTCTGTCGTTAAAGTTATGACCTAGCCGAATGCCTTGNCTATTAGATTTCAATGAATTACTATTTTTAAAGCAACTAATAAAGTGGTATTGAATCCTACATTACGTCCACATCATGTGGTTGACTTTCAGTGATTCCTGCGGGTGTAATCTTTACAAATTCCGCATTACGTTGCATTTCTGCNATATTTTTTGCACCACAATAACTTAGTCCNGACCTTATTCCCCCAACAAATTGCTTTATTAGATCAGTAACACTTCCNTTATACGGCACCATTGCCTCAACGCCCTCAGGTACNTAGTCATTAGGATCCTCTCCATCTATAACCTGCGACCCTTCTTCTCTATATTTTCTGCCCAGGGATGCATAAAACGATGCCATGCCACGATACATTTTGAATTTCTTTCCATGTCTCACTATTGTTTTGCCCGGACTCTCATCGGTTCCTCCGAATAGACTACCAATCATTACTGTGGATGCTCCCGCAGCCAAGGCCTTTATGGCATCTCCGGAGGTCCTTATTCCCCCATCGGAGATGACAGGCACATTATGTTCATTCGCTACTTTGACTCCATCTACAACTGCAGTTAATTGTGGAACCCCAGAACCTGTTATAACTCTAGTTATGCATATTGAACCAGATCCGACGCCAATCTTTACTGCATCAACTCCAGCTTTGATGAGATCCTTTACACCTTGGCCTGTGGCAACATTTCCTGCAATTAGTTCACAATTTGGAAACGCCTTCTTTATCATATGAACTGCATTTATTGCATTATCACTATGGCCATGTGCGATATCTACGACAATTATATCAGTTCCTGCATTGAGTAACTGGTCAGTTCTATCTAAATAATCACCTTTTACTCCAACGGCTCCGCCAACCAATAATCTACCTTTCTTGTCCTTTGAGGCCAACGGATATCGTTCCATTTTCATAATATCTTTGCTCGTAATGAGTCCCACAACATTATTTGATTTATTTATCACGGGTAGTTTCTCTATTCTATTTTTATGTAGAATTTGTTTAGCCTCGTCGATTGAAATACCCTGTTTTGCTGTAACAAGTTCCTTCGTCATAAGATCCTTTACTTTGTTGTTTGTATTATATTGAAACATGATATCTCTATTGGTAATAATTCCCACCAATTTTTTTGACGCATCATCCATTACCAACAAACCAGACACACCAAGCTCTTGCATCACCTTAGATGCTTCGTTTGCAGTTTTTGATGGAGAGATGGTATAGGGTTGTTCAATAATGACCGACTCTGATCGTTTTACCTTCAGTATTTCATCGACTTGATCTGCAATTGTCATAAATCTGTGTATGATGCCTATTCCTCCCTCTTGTGCTATTGCTATTGCCATATTTGACTCAGTTACGGTGTCCATATTTGCGCTGATTAGTGGGATATTTAGTGAGATATTTCTGGATAATTTTGTCTTTAAATCTGTTTGTGATCTAGAAATTATAGGAGACCGTTTTGGAATTAGGAGAACGTCATCAAAAGTTAAACCTTCTTTTACTTCCAATATTTCCTTGTTTTTTATATTTGCGTTGGGATTATAAGCGTTTTCTTCAGACTGGTTTTTTCAACTAATTAGGTCGTGCCAGGATTTGGCTCCCTGTCTTTGGTTATTTTTTGAAGTAATTCTAGGCCTATTTTCGTTTCTTTTACATCATGTGTCCTAATTATGCTTGCACCGTTTAGAGCACAGATAATCTGGGTAATTATTGAAGGGATAAGTCGCTCAGATTCGGTTAAATTAAACAGTTTGCCAATAAACGATTTTCTTGAGACTGAGATACAAATTGGCTTGATCTTTGACAGGCTCTTTAGACCTGATATAATCTCCAAATCTCGTTCATACCAACTATCATGAGCAATCTTAGTAAAAAAAGGGTTATTCCCAGTCGATCTAAAGAAACCGATTAAAGGATCAATTATGATTTTGTTGTCACTTATACCCTTTTTGTGTGCTAAGTCCAGACTTTCCTGTAGAATTTCTATTGTTTCAAAAATGTCCCCTGACCTATAAGTAATAGATTTACGTCCGTAGGCACCAATTATGACAGGAAGTCCGGTTGAAAAAACGATTTCCTTCATTCTTTCATCATATTTTAGACCCGTAACATCGTTGATTATATCAACCCCCAACTCAGCGGACACCTTGGCGACGTCTGCTCGAGGTGTGTCTACCGAAACTGGAATCCTGCAGACGTCCTTCACAGCCTTGACCGAATTTCGTATTCTTTCTACCTCTTTTTCTACTGAAATTACAGTATCGAGGTAAGGTGCAGTTGACATTCCACCTATATCGATAATATCCGCACCTTCCTTTTCCATCTGTAACGCCCTCTCAGAAATTATTTTCTTGCCTGTTGAAATGGATTCTTTATAAAAGGACTCTGGACTGACGTTGAGAATTCCCATTATTTTTGGTGTCCCGTTTCCAATTTCAAGATTGCTTATTTTCACTTTTCTCATCATTTATTACTCCCTAAAGTAAAGGCGAGGGCATGAAATTCTTGTTAAACAATCTTTAATAAACTATGAATTTATTTATACAAACCACTTTTTCGATCAATAGTTTTAATATAGGTTAAATTGCAATTTAAAAAGAGAGATAAAGAATTGAATACTTCCATACTTAGACGTTTTGGAGAAACATAATGACAAGAACTCTCGACAAAACTCATACCGTCCTGTCATATGTTGAAGGAAGTCTCAAAAATGCAATTGTTATGAACGAGAGTGTCAAGGAAAACGGCTTCATATTTTCTCTTATTAATCCTCCTGTTCCATTAGGCGGAAACGTTGTTACTCTTGATATTTACGTTGATGAACTACCTATATCAAAAAAATCAATTCAAATTGCAACATCAGACACCATAATTAATGCATCGGCATTGTCCGAATCGTGCCCTCTTCAATTCAAACCATTTCAGAGCGCCAGGTTTCTTATTATAGGTATGGAGTTGGAAACTCACAAGAAGCACAAAATAACTATAATGAGTAAACTTGAAGGTTTTGAACAAATAATTATTCCATTCACATTTGTGGATTATACAAGCAACAAGAAAGAAAAAGTAATAATTTCATCAAATTTGCCGGAGGAGTCTGATACACAGGCCTATGGAGAAACAATGTTTATGAATTTCGCTTCTCCACTTGTCCTTTCAGGAAGAAAAGCATACATTGTTTGCTCTTCTAACGGAGCCCTTTCGGCAAATTGGACCTGGATGGGAGCAAGATACGATAACGGAGGATTATATGTCCCTCCAGCCAGAGCATTTGGAAGGATAATTGTAGAACTTTCTGTTGATGAGGGAGCAAGAAAAAGGCTTCCGAATTTTGTCATGTCATCGAGGCATGAGAATGGAAGTCTGTGCACTCATCATGAAGTTGCGGGAATCCATGTAAAAAGAACATTATTTGTTCCAATTGAAAATAAAGGTTTTATTCAGATCCTTAATTTTGACGTTGAGAAAAATAATGAGCTTTTCTCTTCAAATACAAAGAAGCATTCAAAAAAGAAAATTAGGGTCCATTTCCTAATCGATGGGAACATTACAAGCTATGGATTGGCTGCAATTTCTCAAAGTAATTTTTCAAAATATTATAAATCGGAGAACTGTTTGCAGATAAGGACTATTGCAAAAAAAGGTGTTGCGCATTATTTTGGAACAATAGGTATTTCTCCAAAGACATTGAAACCTTCCAAGATACTAACAGATTCTTTTGATAATGATTTAGAATTATCATATGATATAGAGCTTGAAGAGGGGTTGACCCAGGAGTTAGCCCTGATCGGTGCTGGTGATTTCACTAGTGCTCAGGAGTGTCTAGATGAATATATAAACATCAGAGATAATTATCAAAAATTGTACCAAGAAACAAAGGATCATCATAACAATATTTCAGCATCTTCATTTACAATACATCATGCTCCCTCAAGTTCAATTTCAAATTCCGTAATCGTCAAATTAGCAAAGGCCCTGAAAAAGGCAAAAACTGCATTGGAGTATCTAAAGGCAAATTATGATAATTTGGGAGAAGGGATNAGTGCAGGACTTCCAAGATTCCCNAATTATTGGGCACGTGATACAGGATGGTCGTTGAGAGGCTATTTATCTATGGGTCAATATGATTTTTCACTCCGTGTTATTGATAATTTTCTGAAACGCCAGGCAAAATATGCCCATAATGGTGCAGTAAGAGGAGAGTTGCCAATGGTAATTAGCGGGAGATCATTTCTCCACAATACAACATACGGTTCAGCAGACTCGACCTTTTTGTTTCCCTGGGCAATCCGTGAATATGTGCATGGTACTGGAGATACCCAATATCTCTCAAAAAGATGGGCATCCATANTTGATCTAATNAATTCGGGTTTCCTCAGAGATATTGACAATGACGNTTTTATTGAGCATGGCTTTTCTGGTACGGCAGANAAACTNCCAATTCAAGATTCTACTTGGATGGATCATATTGACAGAAGAAAGAGCGCAAATGACGTGCAAGCATTATTTTATGAAAGTTTACTAATTGGAAGCGAGTTAGCAACGATAGTTGATGATAAAGAGAACGGTAGACACTGGCTTTCATCTGCTCAAAAACTGAGAGAAAGGATTGATACTGAGTATTGGGAACCGAAGCTAGGATTTTATTATGATACTATTCGTAAGGACTTGACTAAAGATAGCAGTATCCGTCCGAATTCACTAGTCTTGTTGCTTACTGAAGTTGTAAAGGATCAGCAGAAGGCTAAGTTAGTACTTGAAAGAATAGAAAAGGAGGATTTGACGACTCCATGGGGCATAAGATCTTTGAGTAGTTTGGATTCGAAGTATCATCCTTCACTTTATCACGATGGTGCTGTTTGGCCACTTGTCACTGGTTGGGCCGCAATAAGCGAAATAAAAAACCAGAGAACTCAGCAGGCACTTGAATATCTTTCCATAATGGCCGACCGTATTATCTCTGAAAATGGAATGTATGCAGAAACTTACCGTGGGGATAGACCTGAACCCTTCAATTCATGTATTCTTCAAGCATGGTCAGTTGGATTATACGTCTATGCACTACGTGAATTAATGTTGGGTATTAAACCAAACATGATAGAGAATAACATCTGTCTGGAACCGAAGTTACCTGAATCTATATCCGATCTTGACAATCTTAATTTTGATCATTTTATTAGTACCAATGAAGGACTCAATAAAATCAGCATATCAGTTAGGCCTGATAGAGATAGGATTACCATAACACCGGAACGAAATGACGTAAAATTGCCTGAATTCTCTAGTACAACATATTCTATTGATATACATAGAAACAAGTAAGTTTACTCACTTTTCGTGCTGGAAGTATATCTAATTATATCTTAAAATTAGACTATGTGGCTGATTGATGAGTAGTTTAGTTGATACATATAGACGAAGAAAAGATTTTTTCTACAATAAATGAAAAAAAACCCCGTTCCGTTGCGCTAGATGGTCCAGATGGAATCTTAAAGAAAATTCAAAGCTGTGCACATAAATTGACAGAGAAGTTCAGTATACCAGTTTATGTAATTGGTGACACATCCTGGGGTTCATGCGATCTAAATATTCACGCCGCTGAAATTTTGGGTGTGGATATCTTGTTTAACATCGGACACACTATTGCTATGGAAAAGTTTGGAGAAAAAGTGATAATGATAGATGCTTATGATGATATAGATTTTGGTCCAATTGCGAAAAAATCTGCGATTGAGCTTAAAAAGAGAAATTTTAGCAAAATCTCTCTTGTAACCAATAGTCAATATTTACATTCTGTCCAAAAAGTCAAGGAAATTTTCGAGACTTTTGGATATGAGGTTGTTATCGGAAGAGGCAANGGNCACTTAAATGACGGGCAGGTTTTTGGNTGTGAGTTCTATCCTGCTTTTGACAATAAAGATCAAATTGANGCGTACTTTTTCTTGGGACAAAGCATGTTTCATTCTGCAAGCTTGGCAATCGTGACACAGAAACCAACATTCATGCTGGATCCCTATTTCAACGAATATTCAGAAATTAATGACGTTGCACAAAAACTAGAAAAAAAAGCAATATTATCAGTGTATAAGGCTCAGGACGCCAAAACTATTGGAATTATTATTGGATTGAAGGAAGGACAGTTTGCAAATATTAAGGCATTAGAGCTGAAAAAGTTGCTAGAAAAGGAAGGTAAGAAAATCCTGTTAATTGCCATGACAGAAATTACAGACGAGCGCCTATTGTCATTTCAAGATATTGATGCGTTTATTCAAGTGGCGTGTCCTCGAATAGGAACAGATAATCATTTTCACAAACCGGTTTTGTCCGTACCACAGGCTATTTCACTCATAAAGCTACTAAAAGGTGAATCTCTGGATGGATTCTTACAGATAAAACACTGGTTATAATCATCAGAAATATAATGCGGTAGTAGCCTACCGGTACCACTATATATGTAAAGCCCAATCTCAAGCTCCGCAAGATCAATCACGTAGACGTGCTAGCATGGATACGCTGTCTTAGGATTGCACCCTCCCGGACCTCATCCATTTCGGCAATTCACAATCAAGCACATGCCTTCGCATATATTGTTGTTCATACCCATCCGACACGGCGTGGTATCATATCAGCAAAGCAAGCAGGAACTTCGCATCTAAAGATTTACCCAGTAGTTACTGATCCCAGCATAAAGCCGATTTCCGGTTTGGGGTACGGCTAACACCCCGATCCTACCTACCACCGCGAACAATATTACAGGATTTAGATATATTTGTGTATCCAGTTCATTCAGTCCGAATATTCCAGAGCGAACTTGGTGCAAATAACAAATTCTGTAGTCCCAGTAGACATTATTTTACAAATTACAAGAATATTGGTTGGTGCGTATCCGGTGAAGAAAGCACCAACCAATTGACTATCCCAACAATGAATTCAAGATAGACAATAAGATTAATTACAAAATTTTATATAAAATTTCTAATACAAATGCCTAATTAAGTTCCAAGTTATCGGAATTCAATACCTTAGACAGTAAATGGCGGAGGTCATAAATCCAGTTAATCAAGAAATCAAAATAATTTCCTCTAATAGCTTCACGTAAATTGAGGCGGGTTTTATCCGGTCTTATGGGAGATTTCCAATGAAAGTAAAACACTTCCACTACAGAACCACATCTACTGTCATCCCTTACATGATGGAGGAAACGATTAACAATATCAAAGATAAATAGGACACAGCATCTGTTAAGTGAAATATTTGCATTACCAAAAGTAAAGTCTTACATTAGTTTCCTTCAGTCAATATGTTGAGAGTACGGCATACTGAACATATTTTGTTAGAAGAATCTCTATTACATAATTCGCATTTTCTATGTTCTTGACTGATAACATTGTCAGTACTCAAGTTAGTTGTTGTAGGTGTGGTATTTCCGGTACTTGCAGGACTTTCTTTTAGCCTCTTTGCAATTTTCAAAATGGAATTATAAGCATTATACTTTATACCCGGATGGATTTTTTCGAGATTGTTCAAATGGACTCTAAAAGCACTTCTTATACTTTCGTCTTTATACGGGCACTCTTCCGTTTGAAATGGAATATTAGTATGAATGGCATACAACACTAGTTCCTTTTCATAAATTTCCATTAGTGGTTTAATCTTCTTTAACCCACCAGTCCCATACTCCACTGGATCTGGGTACGTCCAGCCTATTCTTTCCACATCGCCTGCAAATAAGTTAATGAGAAAAGTCTGAACATAATCATCCAAATTATGTCCAGTTGCGATTACGTTTGCTCCAGTGGATTCTGATAGGAGATCAATGGCCCTCCTCCTAAAAGTACCACACATAGAACAAGACGAAATTTTCTCCGAGGGTCTTATTTCCATGGCCCTATCCATCGATACGCCAAAAAGTTCACTGAAACTTACAACTTTGTTTTCAACGCCTATCATAGAGCAAAAATTCCTTACAATATTGAGAGATTCATCACGATAACCTTGAATTCCTTCATCTACCGTTATTGCTATTAATTCAGGATCAATGCCTCGGAGTGTGTTTTTTAGTATGTTTAGGAGTGCGAGGCTATCTTTACCACCTGAAACTGCAACCGCCACTCTGTCACCGTGTTTTATCATTGAAAATTTCGACACTGTCCTTTTAGCCTTGTACTCGACTGATTTGACAAAGCATTTTTTACACAAAAACTCTCCCGAGTACTGCCTCAAGTAAATTGCCTCATTCTTACTGCACTTATTACACCGCTTAAACATTCGAATTAATATTGTCTTTAGACATTAATCATTAATACTTTTTACGATCTGGGACTCGATCGAGGCGATTGATTGCATTATTAAGTAGAATTTTTCTAAAAGCATTTATGTATATAATGATAAACTAATTTTTGATTTGACGGCCAGCCATGATGTTATTGATGACATTAATCTCAAAATCATTAATATCTTGAATAAGGACTCCTCCCTACCTTTTGTAGAAATAGCAAAACAGATTGGAATATCTGATGCTACTGTTCATATTAGGGTCAGACGGCTGCTTGCTGCGGGGATAATCAAGAAATTTACTATTTCATTGGATAACAACAAGCTGGGTTATGACCACCTTGCGTTCATGGGAATAAATATTGAACCAGGAACTGCGGATGAAGTCACAAATAGCCTTACATCAATAGATGAGGTACTAGAAATACATGAGATGCATGGACGATTTGACCTTCTCTTAAAAATAAGGGCAAAAGACTTGGAAGAAATGCGAGATATCGTTGTAAACAAGATAAGAAAACTTCCAAGGATTATAGAAACTGAACTTATGACGGCACTAAAGACTAGAAAGGAAGATCATATGGTACCTATGATGGATGTTCCATCCTAACCAAAGCTGTAATTGCGTTTTTCGGTCTATATTCTTTGCTTGTCTTTCTTTGAAGATGTCCACCAATCGAGATAGTCATCATGATATTTTTTTCTATCATTGCCTTCATCTCTAAAGGTTTTATCTCTTAGTTCATCCATTTTTTCCCTCGAAGCAAAAAGACCGCAGCTTTTGCATATGAAGTTTTTAGTAGCTGCATCCAACTTTAGTTCCCCACCACACTCAGGGCAAAAATTAGACAATCTGTCTATTATTAGATAGACCTTATAAAAAATGTTACGTGATTAAGTTATCGATTAGCTTCCGTTTTATTTTCATTTTGCCAAAAAATGAAACCTTACGTATGTGATGAAATATAGTCTGCCAGCTCCTTTACCATAGTCCCCATTCGATAAGCGTGTGGGACGAAATCCACCTTTATTCGAAATTTTTCTATCATAGCTGAAGTAGATGGGCCAACCGACACAACAAGAACATTGTGGTTCAATTTGTCTACCAGTAAATCGATCTTGTTGTTTCTGCTTGCGAATTCAAAGAACTCTTTAACTGCAGGCGGACTAGTGAAGGTGATTGTATCAATATTGCCTGCAACTATATCATCAATAAGTCCTTTAATTTTCTCATTCGAAGGAGCCACATAATCATACCCCATTTCTTTTAATATGGCCGCATTTTTTTGTTCAAGATTTGCGGAGTAAGAGTATGATGAAAATTCAAATACTTTTGAACCTAAGGATTCGAGCCTTTCCTTAAATGCATCCACATAGTCGCCATGCCAAAGTATTCCAATATTCTTATCTTTGACATCTAATTTACTGATTAGGTCGATAATTCCGCCAATTGTATTCATTTTGGGAACAAATTTAGTTGCAATTCCGAACTTTCTTAATTCCAATACCGGCTTGTTGCTTCTGGCAATAACAATCGTATCATGTAACTTTTCAATCACGTTATCCAGACGATTAGATTTCAGAACACATTGAAAAAGGTTGAAAACTCCGACACCAGTCATAAAAACGAAAAAATGCATTTTTTTACTTTCTATTGTTTCTATAAATTTGGTACATTCCGAACTTAATGTATTATTATTGCTTCTAATTCCTATTGTTGGAGCTATATACGGAACACCTCCAAATTTTCGAACAAGACTAGCAAGTTCGGAGGCTCTTCGACTTGATGTAATGGCTACTGTTATACCGCTCAGTGACATGCAAGATTCATGGTGTATTAGAATAATTAAAACTTGAGTCTGATTTAATAGAGTAGATTACTAGCGCTTGTTCGTTTATTTATGAATATTGTTACTTTTTCAATTTAATCAAGTATCTTGCGTGGAATTGCAACTTCACGTTGGTGCATGGACTTTTCTCTTCATATCCATGATCCGGATCCGTTCGCCCGTCAAATGCCATGCACCTTTTGAATAAAGTCATCTAAATTAAATTAAACCTTTTTGATTTCCAGCGTTCCCGATTTTCCATCAATTATTGCTTTTCTGAAATTTTCTATTTCAGGTATATCTTGATCTTTGTGTAGTTCTAACAGTGGTATATTTGCTATTGCGCATCCTGACGCAGTAGTAATGTCAGTCTTAGAAGTGCAAATTATCCCAGATGGAGATACGCCATTGGACTTTAGAGCAAAAATGGAATAGGCGCCTACACTACTCCCGACCGCGTACGGAAAGACCAGCAGGCTATTTTTAAGGCATTGCCCATACAATTCATGATTCGAATCGGTAATTATCCCCGTCAAATGATCTACAGAAGATAGAAAGTTGATTGGCTGCTTGGTAACCAGCATTCTTCCCCTTGCACTCCCACCTACAATTACTTTACATCTTAGGGAATTGTTCAATTCAGCCTCACTTTGTATATTGTTTAATTATGGACTTGATATTGGATAAACAAACAGATACCCTATTGGATTTGTTGAGGTAATGGGCGGCCTTTATACTGTTTGTTATCACACCATCGTACTCATCATGCATTAAGAGAGGTGANAGACAAGTACAGGCATCGCAAATTANATTTGCACCTGCACTTTCAAGTTTTTGAGCTANCCCTGAGCTGCAAGCCTTTTCGTATATTTGTCGAGCGCAAAATATCATACACTTCTTTGAAAATTTNTTGCCACCCATCATATTTGAAATTAATTCTAATTCATATAATCCTAGTTGGGGACTTCCTAGTGCTATCACGTCTCCAGATTCGTTTGAATTGAGTTCATCCATAACTGACTTTGATTCCTCTTTCCCAAATGATATAGCTTCGCCGTCTATTTCCTTGTTAGAGAACATCCCACATGCACCGGAAGTACCNAGTGCAGCGGCCAAAGATTTAGTNTTGTACATATCTATGTTGCTAACATGNGGACCGAATGAAACACAACTNTCCGTTACGGCCTTACCTGCAAAATATCCCAGTATGCCGTAATCCAATTCCGAATTAAGATTTGTGTCAATCTTTATTTTGATTTTCGGATCTCTAATACTTGACATTCTCAGATCTGAGTACGGCGCCTTACCGGTCACAGCACTCGCCAAGGCACTTAGAGAGCTNTCCTTATTCGTATGTAAATCAAACACTGAATTCGCCATTACTGCGGCGTTACTTTCTGCGAAACTAACATTGTGTCCTCTTTCTGGTAATTGAAATAATTCATAGGGTGTACAAGAAAAAGAAGGAACAGATCCCATGTTCTCGTAAGCTTTGATTATTTCACCCTGTTTTTTCTTAAATTTGCTTGAAAGATTATTTTGTTTATGGGTGTCATAGCCCATTGGATTTATAGTAGTTTGAACCGAAAATCGTGCTTCTTCACTGTATTTTGTAAGAAAATTAGCGCCTGCATCGCCTATTGTATTATAGTTTACGCCCGAAAGGTGGACCCAGTCTACTGGAATTAACCTTTCTGCATCGGTTGCTTTGCCGATTGATAATAATAACTTGTATGCAATTGAAATCGAATCACCAAACTTTCCATCAAGTCCCTCCTCTTCGGCTCGAGATAATTGCACGATCATTATGCAATGGCTGAGATATAATAATCATGGCTACATTCGGATTACAACATACTTTCAGCTATTGTATAGAATAAATAGAGATTGTTATTAGTATATTGGCATGGAATGTGCAGTATATGATACATATGTAACAAGAAAAGATGGTAAGATTATGCACTTTGACGTTATAGTGGAATCTTCAACTCCACATGAAAAAGCAATAGAGTACGGAAAGGAGTACCTAAAGGACGCAGGTCAAGACGGCCAAACAATGACGCAAGAGGAATGCCAATTCTGTCATGTTCAAGAAGCACCGAAGGTAGTTGAAGACAACATACAACAAAATGGCTACTTTATACAAAAGATGGAAGGATGTCCTTAGATAATAAAAGACAAGTTCCTAAGTTCATTATTTTTTCTTTTTACCGTTTATTAACCCAAATTTTTTTGTGTTAGATTTCAACAATAGTCAAGGCCGCGATGACCTAGCAATTACTTAATTGCACTACATTTTCATTTTTGTCATAAAGAAAACATGACACTTTATGATTTTGTTCCTTTGTCTCCAATATTGGCTCTTTTTTACATATTTCCATGNTATATGGACACCTATTGAAAAATTTGCAGCCACTTTCTGCGGGAGCTGAATCAAAATTTTTAATTCTAATTACCTTTTGTTTATCAATGTTGTCAAATCTGGGCTCAGATATAGCATCCAACAAAGCTTGGGTATATGGATGAAGGGGATTTGATAANACTCTGTCTATTTGTCCACTTTCAACAATCTTACCAGCGTACATGACNGAGATGTCGTCTCCAATATATCGTGATGTTGCAAGATCATGNGTGATATAAAATACTGTTATTTTTCGATTAATACTTAGTTGCCTTACTATCTGTAGTATCTGTGCTCTTATCGAAACATCAAGCATAGAAACGGGCTCATCTGCTATAATGAGTTTAGGTTCAATGACAAGAGATCTCGCAATAGCAACTCTCTGTCTCTCTCCACCAGATAGCATATGTGGATATTTTTCAGCAAATTCTCCAGCTGGTTTAAGATTTACGTCATTCAACACAGTAAGGATTTTTTTAATGCGTTCCTCCTTTGAGTAATCCTTATAGTAAATGTCAATCGGTTCTTTGATGATGTCAAACACTTTCATAAGTGGATTGAGGGAACTATACGGGTCTTGATGAATCATTTGAGCTTGTTTGCGAAAGCTCAGGAGCCCCTTTCCTGTTTTTCTGGTAATATTACTGCCATTAAAGATAATTGAACCTGAGTCTGGATCAATAGCACGTAGGATTACTCTAGCCAATGTGGTCTTACCAGAGCCTGATTCGCCGACTAAAACGGAAACTCGCCCTTCTGGAATGTCTAGGTTCACGCCGTCTAGTGCCTTTTTGTAAATTCTCTTTCCAGGATTAAATATTGAAGAGATAGTTGATTTCACTGGAAAATATTTTCTTACATCATGAATTTCTAAAATATTCTTCAAAAACTGTGAATATAGATAACAAAATGTAATTTAAACGATTTGTAGATCTAAGGGACATAGGGCTGCGGCTGGCTAATTTTTAACAATTACTTACTGTTNGTTTGAATAAAGTTACCATGACCAATNCATGACTTCTCCACCTTTCCGTTCTCCATTACTATTATTCCTCTGACAATAGTCATAATCGGCCANCCTTTCAGCTTCCAGCCATCGTAAATAGAATAATCCGAATGNGAATTCAATGACTCTGGTGTAACGATTTGTTCTTTATTCATATCTACAATGGTTAAATCTGCATCAGAACCCTCAGTAATAGTACCTTTTTTTGGGAATAATCCAAATATTCTTGATGCGTTAGCGCTACATATTTCAGATATTCTAACGAGACTTACTCTTTTTTTGTTTACTCCCTCACTTAGCAATACAGGAAGCATTGTGGCAAGACCTGGAAATCCTGACAGTGCATTCCAAAAATTCCCATTTGCTGTTTTTGTTTTTAAATCATTTGCAACATGATCCGTTCCTATGGTATCAATAATGCCAGAATTTATAGCATCCCACAATTTTGCGTGATTTTCTTTTGGTCTTAGNGGAGGAACTACTTTGCCNTTGATATTATCATAATCAGTATCATGCGTTAAGTAATGAGGACAAGTTTCGGCCCAGATATTTGAGTTTGGATGTAATCTCCTATATTTGTCTATTTCAAGCAGGGCTTCTGACGAGCCTATGTGTACAAAATATAAATTTGGATTATTATGGTTTAATGAAATTTTCATTATTTTTCTAATTGCAATGACTTCTGATGATTCTGGCCTTAATGATGACCACAACTTGAGGAGATTTGAACTAACATGCTCGTTCAATTTGCGCATTTTTTGTATGTTCTTTGAACAGATCGCATGATCCTCTGCATGCACTAAAATTATCGAGTTCAATGTTGAAGCATTCTTAATAATTTCAGTCAGTAATTTNTCGGTCATATTTACTTCTATNTCTTTTANGGAAATAGAACCTGGNTCCTGTTCGGTTAGGATTTTGTTAAGACTGGATCCTAAATTCATATATATTTTGAANGAATTGATTCCTATACTTTTGAGGTATTTCATGTCTTTAACTTGGTCAAGTTTCAGAATAGAAGCATGTACCCCATAGTCAGTAATGTGGGTGTTCGCGCTAACTTCAAGTTGATTGGTAATTTTTCTATATGAACCATCTAATCTCATCATGCGCATTATAGTCGTTACTCCACCTGTAACAGCGGAAGCCGATTCAGTAGACGCCGCTTCGCCTATTGGAGTATAGACTCCATAATGAACATGAGGATCGATTACACCCGGTAGAATATACTTACCTTGNGCTTCTATTATTCTGTCAGCACNGACTTCTCCAATAGTCTTCTTTAACGATTTNATCTTTCCATTTTCGATAAGGACATTGGTATTGACTATNCCANTAAAGGGAATAACTGCATTTGCATTTTTGATAAGAACATCGCAAGTATTATTCAAAATATTATCANTANAGCAATTAATATTAATTTAATTCTTTTTAAGTCACAGCATGAACTTAAAGATCATCTAGTATAGTCCAATCCTTAAAGTGATTACGAATAGGTTCCATTATTTTATTCAAATAAATTGAAACTGAGTCTTTCAAGTCTTTAGGGTGAATCTTTTTCTGATTGTAATCAGATTCAAGTTTCGTAAAATCATCATACNCAATGTTTCCACCATATTTGCTTTGCCTTTCAATCTGAAANTGAGAAAAGTTGTGTAAGACAATATATTTTATGATCTCTAATATNGGATTATTNTCTGAGATGCCAATCGGNCAATAAGCTCTTGCTATCTTATTTTTGATTGTATTTTCATCGTCGTGNATCAATATACCACTTAACGGAGTCGTTTTGCTCATCTTACTGGAAATTCGATAATCATCTTCGTCACCATCATTTGAGGCAAGTTTGGTTGGTTCATTAAGACCGGGAAGTAAATGGTGATGGACAGAAACAGGTACTTTCCAGCCCAACTTGGGGAAAATTTCTCTCACCAGCATATGGATTTTTCGTTGGTCCATCCCAGCATGAACGATGTCTAAATCCAACGCTTTAATATCCGCAGACTGCATTGAAGGATACATTAACTGTGAAAAATCCAGTTTTTCCTTTTCAGATCTACCCATAATGGTTAATGCCCTTAGAGTTCTTGATAATGTCATATGTTTGCTAAAAATCATGAAATTTTTCCAATAATCATCATAAGTATTGTAAAGCGAGGATCCTAAAATGATATTTACTCCAGGACAAAAAAATTTAAAAGCTTCTCCATAATATTTCGAGACCTCAATTATTTTTTGCCAATTATTATCTAACTTGTTATTAATGTATGTGTGCCAGTCTGCAAGAAATACATTAGAATTGACTCCAGCCTTAATGAAATCATTTATCTTGTATCCAGTCAGGATTAGGCTTCCTAGGTGAAGTTTTCCCGAAATTTCTAAACCAATATAATGACGAGGTTGCGAATTAGTCTCGAAAAGTTGTCTTAATTGTGCAACTTCGACAACCTCTTCGGTAGGCTCTCTTAAAACAAGTCCAATCCTGCTTTCGACATCCATGAACTAGGTAAAAGTGTAGATGGCAATTATTATTTTTACCTCATCACCTGATGAAGAATCAAACAAATATGGTACCAAAATATCTCAAAATTAATATGTCATAGAAGTGCATTGACTAAGATGAACATTAAAGATCTTTTTGGCGGTGAGATTGTGGGCACAGGGTCAGATTTCATAGTTGTTCTCAAGGGCAAAAACAGACTATTATTGCAATTTAGCTCTCATAAAATTATAAAACTGAAAAATGAGGCGACACCGTATGGATCGTCCGTATAAGGATATTTGTTGATTTCCGCAATAGTCAGACTCATCTTGATAAAAAGTTAAATTTAGTAACGTACAAACTTGGTCAGTTGGCATCAAAAGCTACAACAGAAGTCTTAGAAAAGGGAACAAAGCAACCAAAAACTATAATGCAAATCAATCAAAAACAAAAATCAAAAATCCATTATAACAAAAAAGCAGAGTCAGAATTTTTTGTCGATAATTCAGCTCTAGCCGGTTTTACTGGGGAACGCATCCTCTACATGTCGGTGAGAGAATTGATAGAGAACTCACTGGATTCATGCGAAGTAAATCACATTTTACCAGTTATTCATTTGAGACTAAAGATTCTTGATCCTCTTAATGATCTCTGGACTATATCGTGTAAGGATAATGGAGTTGGAATTCCTTCAGAAAAAGTACCTGTTGCAGTTTGTTCATTCTTAACTTCTGGAAAATATGTCGAAAAACAACAACGAGGTCTCTTTGGTGTTGGTTTGAAAATGATTGCAGCTTTTTCAACTAAGGATACAGATCATCCATTGAAGGTTTGGTCCAAATCAGAAGATGAATCAGAATGCTATTTCGACCTTAGAACTGATATTGGGACAAATAAGCCAATCACACTTTTAAAGAAGAATGTCAAGAATGATGAATCACAAATCGAAGGTGAAGCTGGTTTTAAGGTTGAGGCCATTCTACGTGCAAAATTATCTCCCGTGACAAAAAACAAAATCTATGACTACATTAGTCAAACAAGTATTGTAAATCCCTATTCGATCATAATATTTGAAACGGATGAGGGAAAGGTAACGTTCAAAAGAAGGACAGAAATTATGCCAAATCCATCAAGGGAAGTATTACCTCACCCGTCTGATATGGACCTTAAAACTTTAAAGAAGGCTATTTTAAATTTCATGAATCAAAAGACAACCCTGCAAGGAATACTTGCCAGCTCGTTTCAAAAAATGTCAACCGATAAGGCTAAAGATATTATTAATAGAGCAGGACTATCAGTCAAACCAGCGGACAAATATGATGAACATGAGCTGATAAAGGTTGTAAATATTTGTAAACATACAAAATTTCAGTCTCCTAATACAGACCACCTAAGTCCCATAGAAGAGAAAATACTTACTGTTGGAATGACTTCGGAATACTCAATTATCCAAAATAAGGAAGCAACAAATTCTGGAAGCCAGACTCATTTAACCACCAAGATACTAAAACCAGCACTCACCGCCTATTCTTCAAGAATTTGCGTTGTGAACAATCGACCTACGGTTGTAGAATGCGGAATTGCTTATGGAGGTGATATTCCATCGTTCAAACTGTACAGATTTGCTAATAAAATCCCACTACTTTATGACGAAGGATCTGATGTAGCACGAGAAGTTATTTCCGAGGTCGGAATAAATAAAATGGGAATTTCAAAAAAGGAGGTAAAGGAACAATTTTCAAATGTAGAAACAAAATCAGACAGGACAGTAGAATATCTGCCAATACATATTTTCTTCCACATATGTTCAACGAAGATACCTTACAAAACTGCTGGAAAGGAGAGCATAGCTTCAGAGGGCGATCTGAAAAAATACATGAAATCATGCCTATCGGATCTTTACAGAAAAGTAAGCGCACAAATTAGAAGAGAATTAAAGATAAAGGAAGATGAGAATAAATTAAGGCTATACAAACATTATATTCCATTCATAGTAGACGCAATATCCGACTCGATAAAAATTGATTCGAAAAAATTATCCAAGGCATTTCAAGACTTGGCAGAAAAATATGTAAGCGGAGAATTGGCAAACATTCCTAAACAGATATTTCAAGATTCAAAGGTTAAAGGAAAAGTAAATGATGTAGATAGTAAAAAGAATATTCTTAATAATGGTAACGGAAATGAAATTATACTTAGCAAATTTGATACCCGAACCAACGTTTCGAAACACGGAAGCAATGTAAGGTTGGCTAAAATTAACGCCCCTCGTAAATCACAAAAAAAAGGATAATTGAAAATGGCACCAAAAGATAAACGACATCAAGAAATAACTAATAAAATCAGAAAAATAATGAAGAATGTTGGAGATGATGTACTTGTTGAGGGTGTAATGCCGAGTCTTGAAATTCCAAAAGTTGGATACGATAATACTGTCTGGTCAGATGAAAAGAGGATGCTTACCATAGGTGACAAGACAGTTCAAATTGGTCCAAACAGCTCAAAGAAGATACCAACTTTCGCTCAATATCTTGTCATGGCCAATGCTATAAGAAGGCTGTTGGATGAGGAGATGGAAAGTACTATTAGGGGTATGTATTACGCCACCTTAAGTACTGTTGGCGATGAAAAAAATCAGCAAAAGTTCTGGAGCGGCCAGGATGATTCTGATGATGCAATTAAAGCCATCGAACTATTGACAAATGTTCCACGAGAGGAATTTTCTGTTACTTCTAAACCTAAAGGAATGATTTCAGGACCAATTACTCTTAGTGTCGGTGGAGATTTAATTGACTGTAATCTTGGTAGTAGAGCAACATCTCAGTTAATACCAACCAACATTCGAGATCTTGAAATTGTCAAGGTAAAAGGTGATTTTGTCATGGTAGTAGAGAAGGATACTGTACTCAATAACATAAGAAAATCTGGTTTTATTCAAAAATATAACGCGATACTACTGACAGGATCAGGAGAACCAGATCGAGCTACTAGGATGATGGTTAAAATGTTGAACGAAAAATGGAAGAAACCCGTTGTTATTTTTGCCGATGCCGATCCCTGGGGACTAGGAATTGCTTTGCGTTATAAAATCGGAAGTGAATCATTGAGTTATGATAGTGACAGATTGGTAACACCAAACTCAAAGGTGCTAGGAATGATGTTTTCGGATATTTATGAATACAATATACCAAAGGTTGCTAGACTTGCTGCCACTCCAGAGGATTTAAACAGGGCAAATGATATGAAGAAAAAACCATGGCTTCAGGATAAGCGATGGAAGAAGGAATTAAATCTCTTTCTTGAACATAAAGAAAAATGTGAATTAGACGCATTTTTCAAATATGGATTCAAGTATTTGGCTGACACTTATTTACCAAATAAATTGAGAGAGGCAGGAGTCATCTAGCCTGCAGCGTCACTTGCCATATACTATCATTAGTTGGCAAAAATAATATCAAGCTAGCGTATCATTGGGTCTTACACCCTCTAAGCTGTATTCTGTTGTATTCAAATTAAGACCAGTTTGATTCTTACTATTTTTGGATTGGATTATGCTAAGATATGCTACATAAAGAAATCCAATTGTTTGCAATGCTATCAGAGGAACAAGTATCGGATTCCCAGTTAGTAAACATAAGGCTATTGTAATGCACCCGTAGACACTAAAGAAGATCTCTAATAACGTCGTTTTCGTAAATGGAAGAACGTATTTATTGTTACGCCAATCTTGATTTTTTTCCATTATTCCAAATTTTGGAGTCCTCAAGAATTCATTTCTTTTTCCAAGTAATGCATCAAATATGGCCACAGAATTGTTAATAGAGATTCCACCTGCATAGAATATCATAAATAAATATTGAATAGCTTTTGTCCTCCAATTCTCGCGCCAGATTTTTCGAATCATTACCAAGTATGTGATAGGNCCCAGTAAGAGGTATGCAACGATGCCTATCGCTGGAGCCCAGGCGGTGTCATATATCTGATAATTCATAACNAGCAAAATTGGAAATATGAGGAATTGTATTANAAACAATGGGTTAATAATATGCTTGGTGAGTTGAATGAAAATCTGTATTTTAGTATCGATCGGCAGTTTTCTATGCGATAATAATATTAGCAATAGTTTCTTTGCTACCTGAACGGAACCTTTGGCCCATCTNAATTGTTGACGCTTCGCGGCATTCATTTGAACAGGCAATTCAGCGTTAACAACTAGATCNTCATCGAAGATACACTTCCAACCTTTCATTTGTGCACGGAAACTCAAATCNAAATCTTCAACTAGGGTACCAGTATGCCAACCGCCCGCATCATTTATGCATGATGTCCTCCAAATTCCAGCTGTTCCATTGAAATTCATGAAAAGGTGTGTAAGACTCTTTGCTTTTTGCTCAATGAAGAAATGAAAATCCAATGANACAGCTTGAGCTTTTGTCAACGCTGAATACTTTTCATTAATATGGCCCCATCTTCCCTGAACGAGACCNATCTTGGAATCATCAAAATAACNAAGGGCTTTTCTTAAAAAATCACTAGGGGGAATAAAGTCAGCATCAAATATTGCAATGAATTCNCCCTTGGCAAATTTCAATCCTTCTTTTAGAGCTCCAGCTTTGTATCCGGATCTATTAGCCCTGTGGAAAATTGCAATGTTGAATCCAAGTTTCTTGTGCTTGTCAACCAAAGTTTCAATAATTGATGTGGTTTCGTCGTCTGAATCATCAAGNACCTGAACTTCCATTCGCCCCTTTGGAAANTCCATATTACATATTGCGTTGATTAGACGTGCGGCGACGTATTTTTCATTATAAATTGGTAACTGGATAGTTACTAGCGGACAAGTTTCAGCATTATAGTTGATTCTCCTTTTCATTTTATGATTTACTGAGTTCCTTATAGACATGTAACTCAAATAATTAAAATTCAAAGTGTATATGGTCATTATCCAGGCAATTCCCATCAAAACATAATATAAAATTCCACTAAACTCTGATATTATCTTGTATCACTATCTATTGTAAAAATATAGTAAATATTTATAGCTTCACTGGAAATTGAGTGCCCGTACTAGCTTTTCTGGAATATTTTTACGCACTGTGGAGGACAGACATTTTCACACGCCATGCAAAAAATGCAGTCTTTTTCTCTTATCATAAAAGGTTTCTTCTCCGAAGCAGGATGGCCCGTGGTGTCAAGCCATTCATATACATTTACGGGACACGCTTCGATGCAGGCCCCGTCGGCGACGCAAATATCAAAGTCTACTGTAACCTCTGTCCCCCAAATTCCAAGTTGACCAGGAGGATCTATCGGGCCCCATACCTTAATCCCTTGAAAAGCTCCGGTTACCTGGCGTTTTGACTTAAAATCAGGGTCAATTGGACCTTCAATCTTTGAATATGAATTTCCAGTACCTGAAAGTGATATTGTTGTATTTCCGCCTGTCATAGATGGGGGAGTTTGATTTGGGGGTGTTACAGATGGCGCGCTGGTCTGAATCTGAGGTTGAGGAGAACCCTTCTCTGGGGCCATAGCTTGTTGAGCAGCCGAGGCATCTCGAGTTATTGGTTTCTTTTTGAGTGGTGTCATTTCGTCCAATTTTTTTATAGCATCTTCCGGTGATAGTTTTTGTGACTTTTTATAATGTTCTATTAGTTTATCTCCGATTTTGGAGTTCCATATTATGGTGTCGATAATAATTTTTGCTTTGGTGTCTGTTTCATGTCTGTAATTCTTAATCCAATAATGATCACCAAAGTGTTCCAATGGCCATATCTGGTAAATAACATCTACCACATCTCCTGTAACAATCTCAACAGTAATTTCCAAGTTAGCTTCAACTTCCTTTTGAGTTATCGCATCCTTTCCATTTTCCGTCCATCTGTCCGTAACATAGATTCTATCGGCATAAGTGTCAACCTTGAAACCCGAATTCTTTAAACTATTGATTATTGCGCTAATATCAGAACGCTCTGTTATCTCAACGGGTATCCTGAAAATTCCTAGTCTAGATCCATGTAAAGGATAAACTCCTCTCTTGGCCACTTCGGATAGCATTACCCACACTCGATCTTTCAAAAGAGCGGACATACCTCAGCTTATTTAGACATGTGCTAAAAGTATTTCGATCAATTTGCTACCAACATCTACAATAGTCAAATTACTGATTGAGCTGAAGTGGGCATTATTATCACTCACATTGTAAGATTTTTTAAACTTGGGAGAACCCTGGAAAGCAGTATTCCATCTTATCTTTTTAATCGTCAAGCCAATCTGGTGCACTGATTGGGTTTTTACTTTGTATTATGATAATCCAAATATATCTAGCACTTAATTTGCATGAATAATTTGAAAATTCATTAATGTAGAATTTAGCAAAATTGCGTATCATAATTTATTCAAGATGAGTTATCAGATGTGTAATGTTGTGTACGGATATTAAGTATCGATAAGAATATTCATGTTTTTGCACAATATAAAAACTTGGTATTGAAATGTTTTCTACGTTCTTATTCATAGAAACAAAATTTGTTTGCAGGCAGAGTCCAGCGTATCACCTGACCGATATTAGTGAACTCTATTATATCTTCCAAAAATCAAATTATGACAAGTAAGTTTAATTAAAAGCACTTAAATTATCAAGTAAAAAAATACTGTGTCAAAGGGCCGATAGTTTAGCCTGGTAGAATACCTGCCTTGCATGTAAANGAGGCTGCATTTACAGAGGANACGTAGGTGGTCGTGGGTTCAAATCCCACTCGGTCCATCTTTATTTAGATGTTNTTTAGACGGATTTTTTAAGCAAATNCTTGATTTTTTAAATTTTTGTTATAGAAAAAATTNACACATACAAATTTAGCAACAAGATCCTCATTCTTTTTTACTAATTGTTGTAACGCACTTCTAATATATCATAAATAAAAAATCAAAGTAATGAAACAAGTTAGTATGGCTGTCATTTTGATNTCCGCGCTTACGCTAACATTGGTATCAACTGCAATCTTCAGTGGGATTCAACAAGTTAGGGCAGAGAATGACAAAGAAGATGATAATACCCAAGTTAATACCGAAAGAAAGCAAATTAACCATTGTGAAAATAATTCACAAAATCAAGAAGGTACAGTCGAATGTAATAATGTCGTTGTCTATGGTGTTGTTTGTATGCCTGGAGCAACATGTAGCGTAGAGAGGGTCGATATCCCGTTTGAACTAGTGACTCCATTGTGAAGCGTGAATATCCATTCTAGTAGTGGGAGCACAACTTCTTTATTTTCACGATCATTCAACCCTTTAAATAGATATCCAGATTTCGGATAGCAAAAGTTATTTTTACCCTTCTTGTATTCTTTTCGTAGAAAAAATATTGTCTTTTTTTGGTGGCGGAGGTACTGAAACTTTTGACAGAAAGAAATACGAGAGTCTCACCCTCAGTTTACGACAAACTGTACTTGAACGGTCGCATCATAGGTGTCAAAAATGCTCTGTTAAATTTAAAGGGAGTAATGGTCCCTTTTTTGAGCACATAAATGGTTCATTAAAAGATAATAGACCTTCGAACCTAAGATCCCTGTGCGATAAATGCTTTGAACATGTAAAGAAGAAAGAGAGCCGAAAGGGCCGACTGGGTAGCATGCGCAACAATCTAGGCCAAGTGTTTGGTAAATAGATAACGATATTTAACTGGATTCCAAAAACAAACTTCTGTGTTCTTCACAACAAAAGTTTTCTATCTTCATGACACCCAGGTTTGAATTTCCCTCTACATGAGGCCAACTTTCTCCACGAAAAGATATTCCACAATATGCGCAGGTCCTTTCCAATCATTAATCATTGCTTCTCGGTTCATATAAACTTCTCAATTTGAAAATGGCGGATATTTTTAATGACATGTTCTACAATAATACAGTCGTTTGATTATTGGTAAAGATATATTTGAAAGCAGAGATACTATTTAACTAGTTGAAAAATCATGAGCATTAAGGACAAGGAAATTGTTCCAGTGATAGATGAAGAAAATGTTGTTCCCTATGAAAAATGGATAGTTTCTTTTTCTAATTCCAGAAAAGGCCCTGTCAGAACATCTTTTCGAGAATTTTTTGCGCAGGGTTTCTATGAGGCTTATGATATAGTTATGAATTATGCTGAAAAACAAAATGTGGATATAAGATGGTTTAAAGAGAAAAGAAATTGCGGACCAAGTTTTTCCAACCATGTTTTTATAAAATTAGAATCTTGCTGCACTTATTGTAATAAACGGTTTAATCACCAAGAACCTATCCCGTGCAATCATGACAAATGTCAATCCACATTCTGTTCGCGAGACTGTTGTAACGATCACATATTGTTACTGCATAATAGTAAGTAATATCCAAACGTATTCAGCTTAAATTGACTTGTAATGGGGCTTTTCCAAGATTAGCGTAATAATCTTTATTCTTAGTTGGTCTGCCCTAAATTGTTCTAAAAAGTGGGATCTATAGTGAAGAGGACATTCATTAAAAACCTCTCCTAGTGTAAAACCAATAGTTACGAAACTGGAAGCTAACCAGGTTTTCCAAGATCTAAATTCATCATTGGAGACAGGTTCCAGCAAATCATTAGTAACTTCTGTTACAAGAGTAAGAGTGCCCTTTTCTTTTAATTTTTTATAGATTTTCTGATACAATAAAGTCCATTGAGACTCCATTTCCCTGTCAATGTACTTAGGTGGTGGCAGAACAAAAATAAACTGGTCCACACAATTATCTGGTAACAATGGAATGACTTTTTCAATAGATCCATTAATTAAGAAAATATTTTTACCTGTCATTCTATCACGAGCCTTCTGAATCTGAGCTGCATCAATCTCAATACCTACATAGCATGTATTTGGACTATTTTCATAATTTATTACACCCTCTAATAATTGACCATCATCAATTCCTAGCTCAATTATTACCTTATCAAATGTGGATAGTGAAATTGTTGAAACGATACGATTTTGGGAACACAATATTTGTTTACTAGTTATTGGGGTCTTAATAATTCTGATTCAAGGAGCTGCTGGACGAGTTGAACTACTTCTTGTTCCACTTGTTGTCTTGGTAATCCCAGTTTGGCTGAGAAATGATCCGCTAGCTGAGTAATTGTTTTTGTTCCATCGCAACTGTTCCAAAAATCAACTATTGCCTGATTTACCATAAATCTCTGTTCTTTTTCATTTTCCAGAATCAACGAGCCATCTTCCTGAGTAAGCAACCTGCCCTTCACTAAGGGTTGGTATTTTTCATAATCAACTTGAAACCTCAATTTTGGTTTTCCAAATCCTAGTTTTTCTCTTACGGAAGGTTCCATTTTTTCAATATTCCATGGAGGATCCCAAACTATAGAGACATTTATGTTCCCTACACCATCAATTTTACCTATATATCTCTTGACATCACTAACTAAGGTGTCATGAAGTGGGCAACCTCTTGTCGTCATTGTCATTTCTATATCGACATCATTCGAGTCGTTTATGTTCACACCATAGATAAGACCCAAATCAACAATGTTAACTGGAATCTCCGGATCCATACATTTCTTTAGTACGGAATATACCTGCTCTTGACTAATACTATTTGGCATCCAACATTAAAAATACCATAACGGATTAAATACTTTATCCATCGCTTAGATAGCTTTGCCTATGCTTTCTTCATATGGAGGTTTCAAAATGCCCTTTTCAGTAATAATTCCTGTTATCAATTCTGGGGGTGTTACGTCAAATGCGGGGTTAAAAATCTTAATACCCTTTGGTGCTAGCAGCTTGTTACCCATTTTCATTAATTCATTCTTATTTCTTTCTTCAATCACTACGTCACCCTCTTTACTCCTCAAATCAAAGGTAGAACTTGGTGCTGCAACGTAAAATGGAATATGGTGCCTCTTTGCAAGAGCGGCTACTTGATAAGTACCAATCTTATTGTATACATGACCACTTTTCAATATTCTATCTGCTCCAACTATTACTCGATTTATTAGCCCACTAGACATAAGATGACCTACAGCAGTATCGGGAATTAAACTAAAATCTATTCCATAATGATCTAACTCAAAGGCAGTTAATCGGGAGCCTTGCATCACAGGTCTTGTCTCAGTTGCAATAACGCGAATCTTCTTGCCCATGTCGTTTGCGGCTCTCAGAACACCCAATGCTGTACCGTATGTGACCGTTGCAAGCGAACCTGCATTACAATGTGTAAGTATTACTTCGTCCTTACGTATCAATTCTGCTCCATTCTTTCCTAATTTTTTATTTGTAATAATATCGTCTGTTGCCATATTTTGAGAAGACAGAATAATAGAATTTTTTATAATATTCACATCTTTCTTTGAAGCTGCCTCCTTCATCACCTGATCAAGAGCCCAAACCAAGTTTACTGCAGTAGGTCTTGTTGATCTAAGCCTTTGATAGGCGATTTTAAGGTCCTTCAGCAGAGCCTTCGGAGTTTTTGCGTTACTCGAAATTGCTGCTAATGCCATCCCAAAGGCCGCTGCAACACCAATAGCAGGCGCTCCCCTAACAACTAATCGTTCTATAGCTCTGGCAACATCCTCGTATTTCTTGTATTTTACATATACCAGTCTGCCTGGTAACTTTGTTTGATCAATCATTATGACTTGATTATTTTCCCATTTGACCGTCAAAAGATCCTTGGTTCCGACAATTAACTTGCCATCATTTTTCAGTTTTTTGCTATGACGCATTATTGACTTGATGGCAAGTGATGTCTATAATAATTTACCTTGTTAGATCCATTGTCACCAGAACAACACGTATGATCTATTATCTTATTAAATTGATATTGACAAATTCTTTTCTTTTAATGACCATGGGTGACCAATATTACCTACTACAATGGGCCATCTTTCCATCCCGTAATAGCGAACCATAAATAATAGGTACTAATAGTTAGCAGATATGTCGTTTATCAGATATCGTATGATGAGATTAAGAAAGTTTACCAAAAATAAATTTTATGTGCTCGTCAAATATCTGCTATTTGTCTACATAAGTTTCAAGATGAAGATTGGTTGGTACTAATAGGCAAGAGCAATCGAGTAATGTCGTAACGGGCTTTTAAAATTCAATAGTAACATCTTTAACATTTCGTCTACTAAATTAAAGTAATTAGGCACAATGATTTTGCAGGAACCTCTATAATCAGTCAATTCAAATAATTAATGCAGAAATGTCTGTTGAAAAAGAAATGACTGCCAGTAGAAATAACATTAGTAATTATTCAACTAAACCTAATCTGCAAAATGACCTTTTTGATAACATAATCGGTTACGAAGATATAAAAAAACTATTCTTCCTGTCATTTGAGTCACAAAGACCAATACATATTCTACTTGTTGGCCCGCCGGCGTCAGCAAAAACGTTATTCATGTTAGGGTGTATGAAACTCGAACGTTCTTATTTTACACTAGGTACCCATAGCACAAGATCTGGTATGGTAGACTACTTGTTTGAGAAGCGACCCAGGTTCTTGATTGTTGATGAGATAGANCACATGTCTATTAGAGATCAGACNGTTCTACTNAGTCTTATGGAAACTGGAATCATAGCTGAAACAAAATTTATGAAAACTAGNAATACTCAGTTGAAGACATGGGTTTTTGCCACTGCAAATGGGACCAACCACTTGCTTACNCCATTNCTATCTAGGTTTATGGTACTGCACTTTAAACAATACAAGTTTGAGAATTTTTTGGATGTNTCANTTCACATGCTCGGGAGAGATGGCATCGCAAAGGACATTGCAAATCAAATAGCTGACCAAGTTTGGCACAAGATGAAATCAAAAGACATTAGGGATTGTATAAAGATCGCACACCTTGCTAAAACCAAGGAAGATGTAAATTTCATTGTAGAAACTCTTCTAAGGTATGGCAAGACATCCAATATTACTGACAATAAGAAACAATCGTAGTACTTGATTTTTGATTGCCATTTCCCCTTAGTAGTCCATTTGTTATACTTTCGCAGTAATCGAGGGTTTTAGCAGGATTGTACTCGCTTGCTTGTTGTATGTATGTACATCATTGGATTGAATAACGATCTAAAAATCAAAACCGCCACCATCAAAACCGCCACCATCAAAACCGCCACCATCAAAACCGCCACCATCGCTTCCTACATCTTGAGAATCTGCACCGGAACTTTCAGAACTACTATCGCTAGCCCCACTTGTATTATCTGCATTTCCACTGTTGTCTGCATTTGCCCCATCTTGAGCTAAAGAACTTTCCATAGGATTTAACCCTAGTCCCAATAAAGACATCATGGAAGTGAAAAACAGAATATCCATTATCCCCGCAAATAACATCATCGGCACCCATGATCTATTAGAAACCATAAACGAGTCAAGCTGTGATTTGTCTCCATTATTGTAATACTGCTGCATTTCTTGAACCTTCTCCTGTAATTCCTTTTTCTTGTTGCCTAGAAGACTCATGCCGGTTTCTGTTATTTTCAATTCATTTTTTTTCCTACCAAAGAAACCTCTCTTCTCATTCATCATTGCTAATCTTTGAAAAACAAGATCATTGACTATTATTTCAACTTCAGATTTATTTAACTTGGAAATGCTAGAAATCTTATCGACATTATTCTTTCCTCTTGCAATCGCATCCAGGACTATGAAATGATTAGGACTTTCTCGAATATTAACTTCACTTGACATGTCAAATTTATTCACCTGATTTTACTTAAATGATTCGTTTTTGACAAAATTTAGTTAGAATCTCAAGTGCACACAGACTTAGAACTTTAGATTCACCTTTGTAGTATTGAGTTTTTATTCAATAAACTAAAAAGTTTAAAATTATTCATCGCAAGAAATTATACGATTGGCTGGAGCCGACAGTTTCGGAGTCGAAAATGGGATGGGCATTAGAGCTGTAGAATGGATGAATTCATATTCAGTAGAGAAAAAAAAGGACTTTAAAGCAAAACTAGAAGGTTACCGGATCACATCAAAAAACTTTGGTGATTTTGAAATAATCTCATGGAGCGGTGAATGGTCTGACGCACGAAAAATAATAGTTAAGGCAAGTACCAAATTAAGTATGAAGGTTTTAGAATCGGGTTACCATCAAAAAGATACTCTCTTGTTTTCTCTTTTTGGCTTAGGGAAGGAATTTGCTAAAGTATATAAAAAGGGTAACTATATTGGAACGATTGTGTTGGGGATGCATTCGGGAAAATGGTATGTAAAATCAGAAAAACTTGGATGACATCATTTTAACTGACTTTAGGAAAATCAGAACAGGAATGTTGAGAAAGTATTTGCCTCTTGATATTACTAGTCAGTAACATCATTTCCTAAATAGAAAGTCGCAAAAACTTTTTCCAGCAACTCTCACACACTCGTCATAAAGTTCTTCCGGGGAATTGCCATTTCCATTTTGGGGCGGCGGCAGTCTGTTAGGGAAATCATTAAGTGATGAATCAATCTTGTCTGGGCTAGGTCTTTCTCCCAACACTAGGTCCAATTCTCTGATGGTATTGTCTCTTAGGATAGTTAGATGAATCTTATCTCCCACATGTTTTTGGCTTTCAAGATAAGCCAATATATCATCAATCTTGGTTACGTCTCTCTTATCGATTTTTAATATAATGTCGCCTCCTACATCAAAATCTCTTCCGTTAAGCGTTTTTGTAGTTGTTCCTGCACGTAAATCAGCTTCATCGGCCGGACTCCCTTTTGTGAGACTTGTTACTAGAAATCCTTTAGTCTGAATCAACCCAATTTGTTTGGCCAAATCAGGAGTAAGGCTAAGCCCAATTATTCCAATGTATGGATGACGGTATGAACCAGTTTGGATGAGCGATTGTGCAACTTTGCTTATGGTATTAGAAGGAATTGCAAATCCTACTCCAGAATAGACACCAGTGTTCGAAAATATTGCTGTGTTAATTCCGATCACTCTGCCTTGAGTATCAATGAGGGGACCACCGGAATTTCCGGGATTGATGGCTGCATCCGTTTGTATGATATTTGGAATAGAGAACGATGATGTAGTTCCTAAATTCTCCCCATTCTCATTTGATGGTAATAGTCTCCCTAAGCCACTCACTATTCCCACAGTCATTGAACCAGAGAGTCCAAATGGGTTCCCAATTGCAACAACTGTCTCTCCAATTCTCAGATTGGTTGAATTAGCCAGAGGCAGTGGCGTTAATTTGTCAGAGGTGATATTTTTTACCTTAATCACGGCCAAATCTGCAAATTGGTCAAATCCAACCAGCTCNGCAGAATAAACATTACCATCTAGGAAACTAACNTGTAGTTCATCATTATTATTAGAACCTGGCACTACNACATGATAGTTTGTAANAACATGACCGTCCTTATCGTATACAAATCCAGATCCAAGACGAGATCCTAATTCGTTAGAATTATCTTGCTCAGTTACCTGCACTACGGACTTTTCGACTTTAGTAAAAAGATCAGGTAAAGCCATAGAATCAGCATTGGTTGAGTTATCAACCGGAGGTATTTGTGCTGACACATGCTCGCTAGAAGTATTGGAAATCTGATTACCTATAAGTGCAATAAAGAGCAACAATGAAAATAAAACTAATAATTTCTTCACATTCATTTCTTAATAATATGTAAGTATCAACAATCCTATATTTGAATTATTGTTATCTCATAATCTGGCAGAACTAGTATCTTTCAATCAATACCGAACAAATTTTTTCCCCTTATTCAGATGCCTATGGCAATTATATACAAACTTTACAATGGCCTGGTGGTCGCTACATATAACAATTTCATCTCATCATTAATCTAATTTCTTTTACCACTAATCGATGTATTTGTTCGGTACAAATCGATACAATGAAATTCAGGTACCATCGCTATCAATGATATGACAAAGGATGAATCCCCGATGACATTTTTGAAATACAAGAATCTGAACGACATGTTGAAAGTGATACTGTTTTCCTCGCAGTCTGCNTTAGGCTTGACTCCAATGCTTTATCACATAAAATACAAGGAAAAAGAANTTCTCTTTATTGAAACNGGTGCCCTTGGAGGCGCGTTAGTTCATTACATTGTTGAAAAAGNTCAGCCAAGCAAGAAATTTATTGAATTGAGGCAACTAACAGGNGAATATAATTTCGTTGAAAAAATAGGAAATGATACACACTCAATTTACATTCCAATATTAGAACTGGAAAGCACATCCATTGAATTTCCAATTTAAAGGTGCACGAATACATATAGTATCGCATCAGAATTTTTCCGTTAGGAAACCGGATACAGTCACCCTTCTCTTTCATTTTATTTTCAATGATTCAGATTATAATGTTTAGAAATATTCTCTAGCTGCATCAGTTCCTTATTACTATTTTAAGTAACGTGGCTGACAAGATTAAAGATTTACTATAATTCTCCTGGAACAAAACAATGCAGATATTCTTATTTCGGTGGTTTTTAGAGATCAATTATATGCTATTTCAATCACAGGGTCTGCAGGACATATCAATTCTTTGTTTGATTTTCATTATGGTGTCGTCAAGTTTTTGATTTTTTAATCCCCACTAGAGGTATACTGTGTAATGTTTTGCTAAATCGCATGTTTTAAAAATACCCAATTAGATTATTAGTGTATGACAGACGAAAGGTTATCNCAATTTTTGAGGGATGGGAAAAATTGGGANAGAAAAGCAACCAGTATCTCGGGGGTATTTTTAATTAAACTGCCGGAATACAAAAGCAGGCCACCTTACANAGCAATGGAAATTAATCCCGTTGACTCAACGGGGGCAGCAACAAAAAAACGAGGAATATTAATCAAATCTAGTTCTGAACTAGAACAGATAAGTAATATTCTCACAAATGCCAAAATTGTTCATCTCGCCACAAGTTTAGATGAAGTCAATCCAGAAAAAAAATCAAGAACACCCCAATCAACTGAAACAGACGTATTTGAAATTTGAATACCAAACAATAGATATCAAAAAAAATCGTGCCAAATCGAAACCAATTCAATTTGTTAAACTCTTGTTACAAAGTAGTTGCTTAAGGATAATCCGAATGTCGATAAGCGGCCTTGAATGAACATGAGTTACTTTAATCATCCTCTTCTTAGGAAAAATTTCCTGCGTTTTAGGGAGTATCAAGAAATTATTTCCAATTCGGCTTTGAATAAGAACACTTTGGTTATCCTCCCCACAGCATTAGGAAAGACAA
>Ga0065704_10070307_pt1 | contig 36089 bp, 34 predicted proteins | sample SwiRhicommuniRL2_FD_59091 | JGI IMG/M metagenome (GOLD analysis project Ga0065704, IMG submission 59091) | Switchgrass rhizosphere bacterial communities from Rose Lake, Michigan, USA - RL2 v2 (version 2) | ecosystem: Host-associated > Plants > Roots > Rhizosphere > Soil | place: East Lansing, MI | reverse complement strand
CTATAGAAACATGAAGAATTTTCTACTGACTGCGGCGGTCGTGTTCTATGCAGGTTATGCGACACCTGTGTTTTCTCAAAAAGCCGAAACTCCAAAATTTATCAGTAACACAGAAGGAATCAAAGAATATTCCTTGAACAACGGAATGAAAGTTCTTTTACTTTCCGATCCTTCTCAAAGTAACGCTGTTGTGAATATCGTTTATAATGTTGGTTCCAAACACGAAGGTTATGGCGAGAAAGGAATGGCGCACTTGCTGGAACACATGCTGTTCAAAAGCACAAAAAAACTAGGAGATATCAAGAAAATGTTGTCTGACAAAGGTGGTAACGCCAACGGAACAACTTGGTACGACAGAACCAATTATTATGAAGTATTTCCTTCTAATGATGAGAATCTGAAATGGTTCCTGGAAATGGAAGCAGACAGAATGGTGAATGCAACAATTCTTCAGTCAGACCTTGATAAGGAATTTTCAGTTGTAAGAAACGAGTTTGAGATCGGGGAAAACAACCCAGGCGGTGTATTGATGGAGCGTATAGTTTCTACAGCCTATCTTTGGCATAACTACGGAAACAGTACGATAGGAAGTAAAGAAGATGTGGAAAGAGTAAAGGCGGTGACGCTGAGAAAATTCTACGAAAAATATTATCAGCCAGACAATGCAACTTTGATTGTTGCTGGAAAATTTGATGAGAAAAAAGCTTTGGAATATATTACTCAATATTTTTCAACCATTCCAAAACCTGCCAGAGTTCTTGAAACGCCTTACACAGTTGAACCAGCTCAGGACGGAGAGCGTTTTGTAGAACTGAAACGTTCCGGCGATAGTAAAGTAATAGGTGCGCTCTATCATACGGCACCTTATGCGGACAAAGATTACGCAGCGTTGGATGCATTGCAGGAAGTGTTGACGGCCGACCCTTCCGGTTATCTTTATAAAGCAATGATCGATACACATAAAGCAGCTTCTGTTTATGCTTATCAACCATTGGTAAGAGACGCAAGTTATTTGTATTTTGGGTTGGATGTTCCGGCTGATAAAGATGTGAAAGCCACTGAAAACGATTTCCGTGCAGCATTGGACAAAATCGCTACTACAAAATATACAGAGCAAGATGTGGCAAGAGCGAAAGCTAAGCTGCTGAAGCAAATCGAGAATATTAAGAACAACACTATCAATTTCGCAATTAATTTGACTGAGATCGTAGGTGCAGGTAATTACAAATTAGGCTTCCTTTACAGAGATGCAGTTGAGAAATTGACTGTAGCAGATGTTCAAAGAGTCGCTGAGAAATATTTTAGAACGAACAACAGAACAGTTGGTGTTTTCATGCCGGCAAAAGATGAGGTAAGAGTTAAGAATATCGAATATACCAATGAACAGATTGCTTCTCTGACCAACGATTACAAAGGGAAAGCTCTTGAAAAAGAAGCGGCACCTTTCGAAGCGAGTATCAAAAATCTGAAAGCTAATTTGACAGAAGGCAAATTAAGCAACGGAATGAAATACGGTTTGATCAAAAAAGATATCAAAGGTGGTAAAGTGCTTGGAAGCTTCAAATTTCCAGTAAGTAATGCTAAAGATTTAAATGGCAAATCTGATGTAGGTTCTCTGATGGCCCAGGTTCTTAAAACAGGAACTAAGTCTCACACCAAAGAACAGATCCAGGATATGCTGGACCAATGGAAATCTAACGTCAATTTCGGATTCAGTGGCCAGACATTATTCGTGAATTTCAGTACTTACAAAGAAAGCCTACCAAAAGTAACGGCTCTTATCAAGGAAATCCTGACAGAATCTACTTTCCCGGAGGCAGAATTGGCAAAAACAATCAACGAGTACAATACTTATCTTGAAAGTTCACTGAATGACCCGCAGTCAATAGCGTTCACAGAGATTGAAAAAATCACTGAGAATTATCCTAAAGAAAGTATCTATTACACGGCTTCTACTCAGGAACAGATTGATAACAACAAGAAAGTGAAGAGAGAGCAATTGGTAGACTTCTATAACAAGATCTTAGGCGGAAACAACGGTGTTGGTTCTGTTATCGGAGATGTTGACAGCAAAACGGTTGCAGGATTATTGGAATCAACTTTCGGAAAATGGAATTCAAAATCAACCTACGAATACATTAAGCCGGAATTATTCGCAACCAAAAAACAAGACAAAGAATATCTCACACCAGATAAAGAAAATGGTGCAGCGGTTGGGAAGATCAGTTTCTCTATGGACAGAAAATCTCCGGATTATCCAGCTTTCGTTATTGCCAACGAAATGTTAGGAAGCGGTGGTTTCTTAACGGCGAGAATCCCAACCAGACTTCGTGAGAAAGAAGGAATCAGCTATGGCGCAGGTTCTTACATCAATGTTCCTATTGATAACAACGTCGCATCCTGGGCTTGGTATGCGTTCTTCAACCCAACCAAAAAAGATGCGGTGAACAAAGCTTTGAAGGAAGAAGTTAACAAAGCAGTAAAAGACGGTTTCACAGAAGAGGAATTCAAATCTAATTTGACTTCTTGGTTAAACTCCAGAAAAACAGGCCTCGGAAACGACAATACTTTGATGGGATTAGTAAACTCTCAGCTTCAGTATGGCCAGTCTTTGGATGAGTATGATGCTTTGGAAGCAAAAGTATCTGCGCTTAAAGTAAGCCAAGTAAACGATATCCTTAGAAAATACATCAGCGAAGATAAGTTGACTTCTGTATTTGCAGGAGACTTCAACAAGAAATAATTAAAAGATTATTCTAAAAATAACCCTTTCAAAGTTCCAAACTCTGAAAGGGTTTTCTTTTTTTATCAAACATATTGTCAGGCTGAGGCTCTCGAAGCCCGCAAGAAAAGAATAAATCAATAACGAATACAATATCCACATTTTTGTCATTCCGAAGGAATCTCAGCATAGGTCGAAGGTAAGAGAGGTGTAACACCGAGGTAACGGAAACAGCATATCAAAAATCACTGCCAAACTGTCAAAGATCCAGACAAAAACCCGCTTCAATTATTTGAAGCGGGCTAATTTATTTTGTAATTCTAAGGTCAGAAACAATGATCTTGTAATGGTCACAATCCTCAAAACAGATTCCGTTTTCTTTCCAATAAGGATTTTTCGGTTCTAGAATCGGAACTTTGTAATATTCAAGATTCGCAACGATCTTCTGAAACTCTTCCAAAGTTTCCGGATAGAAAACCAGGATATCATCATCATCGAATTTAGATTTCGGAAGATTGCCGTCCTGCGTAAATTCCAAATGCCAATTCTCATTTTCCTTCCCAAGAAAAACCCCGGCATAACCATTATGTTCCTTGAAATCTCCGAGAACTTTAAAGTCCAAAACCTTGGTATAAAAACCAATCAGTTTTTCCAGATTCTGAGTATGTCGTGCATATCGGAAAATCATTTTAATTTTTGTTTGAAGTTATATTTTATCGCAAAGGCACAAGATTAAAAAAATAATAAATAAGAAGGTGCAAAGATTTTATCTTCGATAAAATAACGATTTGATGAGCGAAGCGTCTTTGCGACTCTTAAAAACATTCAGCAGTTAAAAAACTTTGCGACTTTGCGTTAAAAAAAGCAGAACTTAAAATTGAGACAATTTCTCTTCAGATAAAATCTTCACAACATTCACCCAATTTGGGTCTTCATTCAAACAAGGAATATAATCGAATCTCTCGCCTCCGCCGTGCAGGAAAATCTCTTTTCCCTCCACAGAGATCTCCTCCAAAGTTTCCAAACAATCTGACACAAAAGCGGGACAAACAATAGCCAGTTTCTTGATGCCTTTCTTACCAAGACCTTCCAGTGTGGCGTCTGTGTAAGGTTCCATCCACTTGTCTTTACCCAATCGTGATTGGAAAGTGACCAAGACTTTTTCCTTGGGCAAACCTAATTTCTCACGAACCAACTCCGTCACTTTATAACATTGGTGTCTGTAACAGTATTTATGCGAAGGAAGATCATCTTTCTGGCAGCAGTTATCCATACTGCAGGTCTTCGTTGGGTCGGTTTTATAGATGTGTCTTTCCGGAACGCCGTGATACGAGAATTGAAGCAAATCAAAATCTGGAGGCAACTTTTCGCCAATACTTTTCGCCAAAGCATCGATATAGATCTCTCGATTATAAAACGGCTGAACATAATTGATTTTGATATCCGGAAAGAATTTCAGTCGAACTTCTTCCGCTTTGTCGATCACGGTTTCTGTTGTACTCATCGCATATTGCGGATAAAGCGGAACCAGCGTGATTTCCGTAATGCCTTTGTCCACCAATTCCTGAATCCCGGTTTGTATCGATGGTTCGGCATAACGCATTCCCAAACCGACCGGAACATCCACGATCTCCTGAAGCCTCTGCTGAAGATGTTTAGAAATCACGATCAAAGGCGAACCTTCGTCAGTCCAGACTGTTTTGTAAGCTTCCGCCGATTTCTTTGGCCTGGTTTTCAAAATAATTCCCTGAACCAATAATGCTCGGAAAATCCAGCGATAATCGATGACTTTCTCATCCATCAGGAATTCGTCCAGATAATCTTTTACATCTTTTACATCCGTCGATTTCGGCGAACCTAGGTTGACCAATAGAATTCCTTTTTTGTTGTTTGATTGACTCGGCATACTTATTTGTTAAAGCAATATTTTTCCATTCAGTAGGAAACGTTTCCTACTGAATGACAAATTTAATGATTAAATTAATTTTAGTTTCATTGCCAGGCTGAGGCTCTTGAAGCCTTTATCCATTCACGGCTTCCACATTTTCAACCAATTCCGGAACGAACTGTTTAAGGATGCTTTGGATTCCGTTTTTCAACGTTGCTGTGGAAGACGGACAACCGCTGCAGGCTCCTTGAAGAAGCATTTTTGCTGTTTTATTTTCTTGGTCGTATTCGATCAGAGATATTTTTCCACCGTCATTTTCTACAGCCGGAGCAACATATTCGTTCAGGATATCACTGATTTTCTGCTCATCATTCGTATATTCTCTGTTGATGATTTTCAGAACAGGGTTCTCGTGCTGATGAGGTTCGGCATTTGAAATGGTTTTCCCGGCCTGCAAAAATTCTGCAATGAAAGAACGAACCTGATTCATGATCTCGTGCCATTGAAATTGTTCATCTCTGGTCACAGCAACAAAATTATCACTCACATAAACTTCTTTCACAAAATCAAATGCTTCATATAATTCCTGCGCCAAAGGAACGCTTTCCGATTCTTCTCTAGACTTCACTTCAATAAATCCGTCCATCAACATTTTGCTGGAAATGAATTTCATAACCGCAGGATTTGGGGTCATCTCAGAATAGATCTGATACATTTCTTTTCTCTTCTGAAGATAGATTCTAGGATTGGCCAAAAGCTCATCTTCGATAATATTTTTCAGACTTTCTGCAACATGTTCCCATTCCACAGTATCTTCTTTTGCAACGGCAATGAAATTGGCTGTGATGAAGATTCTGTTCACGAAAGGATAATTGAACAATTCCTGAGCCAACGGGATTTCGGAAATGTCAGAATCGCGGTCAAGTTCTAATGAACCTGGAATGAGATTGTAGTCTGTTACAAACTTCATCACCTTCGGATTCTCTGTAGGTTCTATTATGATTTCTTTCATTTGTTCTATTTATTTTTTAATTGTGATGTAACATTCAGACTGCAGTTTTCAGAAACTGACAAAAGTTATGGCTGAATGTTTCATTTTAAGTCTATTGAACTACAAAATTATCGTAAATTGGTGGAAGAAAAAAGCCGATAAATCCCAATGTTATGTTAAGTTTTGATTATGAGAAGCTTTGCGGATTTTCGATTTTTTCTATTGGTTTGATTTTGGCTAAATGAATGTCAAAATTTGATTGGAAAACCAATCTGCGCCCCGGCCTGAACGGAGCTCTTTTTATTTTTTTCCCGGAAAAATAAAAAAGCGGGAGTGGAGGACGGATAAAGGCGCCCAAATATTTATAATTCTAAAAATAAAATAATGGCAATTATCAGAGAACTTTTAGGAAAAACGCCTCAGTTGGGGGAAAATACTTTTGTGGCAGAAACGGCGGTAATTATTGGTGATGTAACGATGGGAAAAGATTGCAGCATTTGGTACAATGCAGTTTTGAGAGGCGATGTTCATTTCATCAAAATGGGCGACAAAGTGAATGTTCAGGACAATGTGATGATACATTGCACTTACCAAAAAAGTCCGACGACGATTGGAAGCAATGTTTCGATTGGTCATAATGCAATTGTTCACGGATGTACAATCAAAGATAATGTGCTGATCGGAATGGGAGCAATCGTAATGGATGATTGTATCGTGGAAAGCAATTCGATTATCGCGGCGGGTGCTGTTGTAACGGCTAACACGATTATCAAAGAAGGCGAAATTTGGGCAGGCGTCCCTGCAAAAAAAGTGAAGGATGTGTCTCAGAATCTTGTAGAAGGCGAAATCAATAGAATAGCCAATAACTATGTTAAATACTCCAGCTGGTACAAAGAGGAATAGGTTGGTATAAAGATTGAATTTCCCAAAGAAATTTAAACGATGAATAAGCTTAAATCTTTTTGGGAGGTTCTGAAGGAAACCTTCAGTGAATGGATGTCTTCGTCAGCAGCCAAAGACAGTGCGGGTATGGCCTACAATGCAATATTTTCTTTGCCGGGATTGTTGATCATCATCATCTGGGTTACCGGGCATTTCTTTGGTGAAGAAGCGGTAAATGGAGAAATCAGGCGTCAGCTTCAAGGAATAATGGGTTATGATGGTGCTAAAAGCATCCAGGATATTATTGCAAGTGCGATGATTGATAAAGAAAATTTCTGGATGAAAGCTCTCGGCGTTGGAACTTTGGTCTTTGGTGCAACCAGCTTATTCTTCCAAATGCAGACCACACTCAATAATCTTTGGGATGTGGAAGCGGCACCCAAGAAGGCCTGGCAGAAATTCATCCTTGACAGAGCTAATTCCCTTGGGATGATTCTCATCATCGCATTCCTTCTTTTGACAAGTATGCTTCTTTCGTCTGTTATTGGTTTGGCCAATCAATGGATCACAAGATATTTCGGAATGGAAACTTATGTGATTGTTCAGGCAAGTAATTTCATTTTAGGATTTGCTGTCGTTACGGTTTTATTTGCTTTTATGTTCAAAGTGCTACCAGATGTGGAAATCAAATGGAAATCGGTTTGGATTGGAGCAATTGTTACGGCCCTACTTTTCAATATCGGGAAAATGCTGATGAGTTTTTATTTCGATTTTTCAAAACCAACGTCCATTTTCGGAGCGGCAGGAACTGTGATTTTGCTGATGATGTGGATTAATTATTCCTGTCAGCTCGTGTTTTTCGGGGCAGAATTTACTAAGGTTTACGCTTACAAAAGAGGACACAAAATCATACCCTCCAAACACGCTAAGTGGAGCAAAGAAAAATTATACCGAGATGCTGAGGAACAAAAAAAACGACTTGCTCTCCAGAATTCAGAACCTATTTAAATACAGGCTTTTCATTTTCACAAACGATATTCTCAGGTTGCATTACCAGCATACAATCTGAAACCAGATTATACTTCTTATTGTAATCCGCGGCTCTCTGATTGTAAAGATTGACTTTTTCGAGAAACTTCACTTCATCAATTTTATTAGAATAAGCAATATAGATTACAGGCCCGCCGCAAGCTTTTGCTCCTAATCCAATGGTTTTCCAATCGGCGGGATTGGTGCATTTTTCACTTTTTGCCATTGCAAGGATTTCGGATTTCAGATTCTCCATTTCGTTTGATTCCTGTTGAGTCAGATTGCCAGCGTCATCTACGGGTCTTTCAGGAAGCGGTTTTGGAAGTGTGTCCGGATTAATGGTTGATTTACAAGAAAATGAAACCATAATTATTCCTAAGCAAAACCATAATTTTTTCATAAAATACTTTTTGAGTGTGTCATCAAATATGATACCTATAAATTTAATATAAATAAAATTAAAAAATGGTACAGATTTAGATATTAGGCAAAACCTAATACTATTTGTAACAAATTAACGTTTTAAAATACAAATTATGATGAATTTATAATCAATGAAAAATACTAACACTCATAAAATGAATTGGTTTCAGCATTTTCTGATGATTTGTTCCGGCGGGAATATTCATTTGCTGAAAAAATCGCCTTCCGAATGGAACAAGTTTGCAGGAATCGGGGGAATCGTTTTGTTTACTGCGATTTTTGCAACATTATCGGCAGGTTATGCGATGTTTACCGTTTTTGATAATATTTGGGCTTCCGTTGGTTTTGGAATTCTTTGGGGATTGATGATCTTCAACCTCGATAGATATATTGTTTCCTCGATCAAGAAAACCGGAACTTGGTGGAATCAGGTTTTAATGACCATTCCGCGTTTGATTTTGGCAACGTTTCTCGGAATTATTATTTCAAAGCCTCTTGAGCTGAAAATCTTCGAAAAGGAAGTTAACAAACAACTGAATACGATTATTCAAAGAAATAAGAAACAATTGCAGGCAGAGATGAGCGGAAGGATTTTGCAGCAATCCGGACCTTTTGATTTGGAGAAGAAACAAATCCAGAATCAAATCAAAACTTATCAATTAGCTTATGACTCGGCCTCTGTAGAATTGGAAAAAGAAATTTTGGGTAAACAATCTGGTTTAACAAGTGGAAAAGTGGGATTCGGAACCAATGCGAAACGTAAGTCTGAATTGAAAGAACAGAAACGGGCTGACCTGGAAAATTACCAAAAACAGCAGCAAGAGCGTTTGCAATATCTTGACAAAGAAATCTCAAAAGTCTATTCCAATCTTGAAACCGAAAGAAAATCAACAGAAGGTATCGAAGATAAATTCAATGGTTTTGCGGCAAGACTACAGGCATTGGATGAATTGGGGAAAAACTCGGCAATCATTGCTTTAGCAGCAAGTTTTATTATGGGATTGTTTGTCTGTCTTGAAATTTCACCAGTTTTGATAAAACTAATTTCTTCGGTCGGTCCTTACGATTATCTTTTGGAAAAAACTGAAAATGAATTCAGGCTTTATTCTAAGGAGAAAATAAGGAAAGGAAATTCTTTGACAGATTATAGGATTGATGATTTTGATGACGATTTGAAAATCAGGAAAGAAAGAAAACAAAATCAAAATAATGCATAAAAGAAAAGCTTCCAAATCCGGAAGCTTTATTTATTTTAAATCGCCAACTAAAAAAGGTTGTTCGGCGTTATCATTATAATCTCTCATAAATCCAATTTCTTTCGATTTTGTAATCTCGGATTTTGAAGTTCCGGAAAACCCATCCCCAAAATCGATACTAAAATCGATATAACTCAATCTGTTTTTTGTAAACTGAATCTTATTATAAACAAGAATGATGTTTTTTTCCTTCAGATTCTTTTGCAGGCTCATCAAGTCCTGCCTCGTCATTTCTTTGTTGAAAACAACAGCTATCACTTTCTTATTAGGAGTGAAAGAAAGCATTCCGAAAACAAAAACAGATAAAAATAATATTGAGAATAGGACCTTCTTTTTCATTGCAAAAAACTAAGCTGCAAATTTATTAAGTTATTTGATAATCAACGTTAATTTGAGCATTATTTTATAAAAAATATAGAAATTTTGAAATTGGCCGTTAAAAATGAATGGTGGTAAACAAATTTTATTGTTTCCAATACTTGTTCTAAATATTTGTTTCTTAATTATTTATAATTAAAAATTACAAAAGCATATTGAGGATGTAAACGTTAAAATTAGAAATCAATGCCAAAAATTAAATGTTTGTTTGTTTTTTTTGAAAAATAATTAATAACTTTGGCTTCCTAATTTTAAAATTTAATTATTATGAAAAGAATTTTATCTTTTTCTTTAACAGCAGTAATGGCATTTACTGCTTATTCACAAAATTTATGGACTGATAATTTTGAGTCTTACAATATTGGTAATCTTGCAACACAAGGTGGTTGGGCTAGAGATAGCGGAGGTAATGCTAACTGGACCCAGGTTGCTAATATTGATGCTGCTCACGGCAAATCTTTTAAATTGGCTAGTATTGCTGCTAATGAAGGTGTATGGCATTTTCATAGTACCAACTGGGAAGGTAGATCTAGTGCAAATAATATATTTGTATTAGAATTTGACTATTATACAGGAACTGGAGGTGCAGGAGGTGCAGGAGTTGTGCAAATTTATGATGTTGATGCTGGTTTTGAGCAGCCATTCGAAATTGGATGGAGTCAAGATGATGGCTATTTGTATATAGCTGACCAATTAGACGGCGAGATACTTGTTGATCAGGTTACAACTAATACTTGGTATCATATTAAAGCGGCTTATGATAAAACAACAGGTGAAGTAAGTGCTCAAGTTAACGGTGGTGATGTTATAAGCTATTTTGGTACTCCTGATTTGAATCCACAAGAATTTGATGTATTGTTATCGGGTATATCTACTAGCGGTTTTGATAATATCGTTGCAAGTGCAACTAATACAAGTCCTTTCTTGGCTGTGTCTGATGTAACTAAAAAATCTTCTGTAAGCGTTTATCCAAATCCTGCTACAGATGTTGTTAATATCAAATCTGATAAGAAAGTAGAATCCGTGTCTATCTATGATGCAGCAGGTAAAATTGTAAAAACTACAGCTGAAACGTCTATTAATGTAGAGAATTTTGCTAAAGGTTCTTACATCGTAAGCATTAAATATGCTGATGGTTCTAAAGAATCTACAAAAGTTATCAAGAAGTAATTCCTGAAAATTTAAATAAATTTTAAGAGCTACATTTCTGTAGCTCTTTTTTTATATGTGATTTTCAAAAAAAACTCCGAATCATTAGTCATTAATTAAATGATTCGGAGTTTTATTGTAATAAAATAAATCCTTTTACAAAGAGTAATTCGGAGCTTCTTGCGTAATAATCACATCGTGTGGATGGGATTCTTTCAAACCACTTCCTGTTATCATTACCAATTTTGAATCTTTTTGCAAAGCTTCGATATCTTTGGCACCGCAATAGCCCATTCCGGCACGTAGACCGCCTGTCAGTTGGAAAATCACATCTTCCAGTTTTCCTTTGTGAGGAACTCTTCCTTCGATTCCTTCCGGAACAAATTTTTTGGCTTCACTCTGGAAATAACGCTCTTTTCCGCCACGTTTCATTGCAGAAAGAGAACCCATTCCCTGATAAGATTTGAATTTTCTTCCCTGGAAGATAATTTCTTCTCCTGGAGCCTCATCTGTTCCAGCTAGAAGTGAACCCAGCATTACAGCTCCGGCACCACTTGCGATGGCTTTTACAATGTCTCCGGAAAGTTTGATTCCACCATCAGCAATAACCGATACATTTTTCTTTTTAGCAAATTCGTAGACATTATAGATAGCTGACAATTGAGGAACACCAACTCCGGCAACAACTCTGGTTGTACAGATTGAACCTGGTCCAACACCAACTTTTAAAACATTAGCTCCTGCTTTTATCAAATCTTTTGCAGCATCAGCTGTTACAATATTTCCACCAACGATATCCAAATCAGGGAATGTTTTTCTGATTTCAGAGATTTTATCCAAAACACCTTTCGAATGTCCGTGAGCTGAATCAATGGCGACAATGTCAACACCAGCTTTTACCAATGCTGTGATTCTTTCAATTGTGTCTTCACCAACGCCAACTCCAGCCCCAACGATAAGACGACCGTTTTGGTCTTTGTTGGCATTCGGATATTCTAATTGATTGTCGATATCTTTTATTGTAATCAATCCAACGAGTTTGTTTTTCTTATCAACAATTGGAAGTTTCTCGATTCTGTTTTTCAGCAAAATTTCTTTCGCTTTTTCAAGATTCGTTGTTTTATCAGATGTGATAAGGTTTTCTTTCGTCATTATTTCCTCAACCTTAACTTCAAGATTTTCTTGATATTTCACATCACGGTTGGTAATGATACCGATGAGGTAATTGTTTTTGTCAACGACAGGAAGTCCGGAAATTTTATATTTTGCCATCAGTTCTTTGGCTTCTGCCAAAGTATGGTCTTTTGACAAAGTCACTGGGTCGGCAATCATTCCGTTTTCGGAACGTTTCACGCTGTTGACTTGTGATGCCTGTTCGGCAATTGTCATATTTTTGTGAATAAACCCAAGACCGCCGACTCTTGCCAATGCAATCGCCAATTCTGCTTCTGTAACCGTATCCATCGCTGCGGAAACAATCGGGACATTAAGCGAAATTTTGTCTGTAAGTCTTGATTTTAGGGAAACCTGGTTAGGTAAAACTTCTGAATAAGAAGGAACTAGAAGCACGTCATCGAAAGTGATGGCTGTCTCTACAATTTTGTTATGAATAGACATCTTTACTTTCTTTGCAAAATTAAGTTATTTTTATGGAATTTGAAAATATCGTAATTTATTTGATAAATAATTAATATTCAGAGAAATGATGACGATTTAAATAATTGATAAGTGATGGTTGATAAATGATTTTCAAATTCTTATTAGTATTAACTATCATTTATCATTAATTAAAACCTGCTGAGGATTCCCCAATGGATTTTTATTTCGTTGAATTTGAATGGATTACCGATTTCATTTCCGTTAGAAATCTGAAAACTCATCAAACCGACGGGAAGAAAAAAGTTGAATCCCAGACCTACGCTGTAGAGTTTTGGCGTGATTCCCAGGGCTTTGTTGGACATTTGCCCATATTGCACAAACAAATCGAAAAAGGCTTGGTCATTGACGAGATAACGGTATTCGGCACCAGCAAAGGCGTAAAAATCACTGACAAGACTCTGTTCGTTGAAACCCCGCATCGAGTTCCAGCCTCCAAACCGAAAAAGTTCGTTTGTCGATAATTCGTTTTTTGAACTGAGCAAAGCGGATTCTCCTTTGATGTTAAGAAAGTGATTTCCTGACAAATTGAAATTATGTTCCGCAAAGAGAAAATACCGGATCTGGTCAAATTTTTCCTGCGTATCATCATAAGTTGTCTTCAGGAAATCGGCTTCTATACGGATATTACTTTTGTTGATGAACAGCGGAATATCGCTCCCTTCCTGATACTGATAATAAACACCAATGCCTTTTTTACTGTAATCCCGACCGCTCGTATAAAGCGAATCCAGAATCGCAGAAGACTCGAAAGTTCCCTTGAGACCCAGTTTTTGTTTCGGCGAAAGATGATAATAAACCGCAGGCAGAAATTTGACATTTGCAAAGGTGGAATCCTGACGAAAAATATTAACATTCACATTCAGACCTACGTTGCTCCCAAACGTGTAAGGAATATCAGTCTGCATATCAAAAGTCTGACCTTTGTCGGGATTTCTCTGCCAATATATGCCGATGCTTTCGAAGCTGTTGAACATATTTTTCAGCATTACATTCAGTGTTCCGTTGACGGTAAATTTTTCAGTTTTGTCATTTCCGAAGCCAATCATCCCGTCAAAAGTATTGGTTTTTCGTTTTTGAGTGAATAGAAAAACCTGCGTAGAATCTTTGGTAAATAAGGTCTGCGGTGGTTTTTCCAATGACACAAACTGATGATTCTGCAAAGACTGGTTCATAGAAACCAGATTCTTATCATCGTAGTTTTTTCCGACATATTGTTTGTTGAGATTCTTAACGAATTGTTTCGGTAAACGGGTATAACCTTTGAAAACAATGCCGTCGATTTTCCTTTGTGAAGCAAGAACAACCGATATTTTTACCGAAGGAACTCCGTTTTCCATTTTCTGGAACTTGGTTTTCACACGATTGAAAGCGAAGCCTTTATCCCGATATTTTTGATTGATATTTTTCTTAAGCGAGTCTAGGTTTTTTGTATAAACCTCATTCTTCTGAAACTTCAAATCAGAAACTAAAGAATCTGAGAATTTGACATTGGCTTTGTTAAAGTTTGGGCCTTTGTCGTAATAGATCTCTGTTCGATTTTCGATTTTTTTGACGTCCTTCAGTTCTGTAAAAAAGTAAGAATTTTCTGCCAGAGAATCCAGAAATTTAACTGCTTTTGCTGAATCGGAAACGATTTTCTTTACTTTGGTTTCTTTGTCTATTAGCCAAAATTCTTTTGTTTGAGCATAAGAAAATATGCTCAGAAGTAACAAGAATATATAGAACAGCTTTTTCAAAATAAATATAAAAGGCTTTCAAAAATAAAAGCCTTAATTCTAAAACCGAAGTTAGTCCATTTTATTATACTTCTTCATCAGATTTTCGTAAGTATTCTGAGGAAGAATCCATTTGAGAGGAACGCCAATTTTCTGCCCGAATTTCCCGAAATAGTAATGTGCTTTCCATTTTGATTTCTGAAGAAGATTATCAACATAAACTGCAACATCCAAAGGCTCAGTTCCGTCGCCAACGTGGGAATTCATCAAAGCATAGACTTTCTCGAAGACATTTCTGTAAGGCTCAGACACTTTAGTTTTTACACGATTTTCCGCAATATTCGTTTTTATATCACCCAAATGAAGTGAGCAAACGTGGATATTCCAAGGGTAAACTTCGTAGCGCATTGCTTCCGTCACTTTGTCCAAAGCAGATTTGGAGGCAGAATAAAATCCACGGAAAGGCAATCCCATTTCGGAACCGATGCTGGAAACGTTGACGATTTTTCCGGATTTCTGTTCTCTCATTTTCGGAAGAACAGCCGTCATCATTTGTACAGAGCCAATCAAATTGAGATTGAATAACTTCGTAATATCTTCTTTGCTTGAATCCTCAACTGCACCAACCATTCCCATTCCGGCATTGTTGATAAGCACATCGATTCTGGTTTCTGTTTTCAGGATTTCAGAAATAGCATTGTCGATTTGGTCTTTTTCGGTAATATCTGTTGGAATTGAAACGAAATAATCTGAACTCACAGATTTCCTGCTAAGTCCATAAACTTTGTTCCCCTTCTTCCCGAAATATTCTGCAAGTACAAATCCAATTCCGGATGATGCGCCTGTGATGATGATTGTTTTTGACATTTAGAAGTTAAATGATTTTTTTGAATTAGGAATTTTGATTTCGTTTTTCCCCATTTTATAGTCGCTCATTTTTATGAGTTTGGGAATTTTGTAAATGAATTCTTTATAGTAATTTTTAGGAACTTCTCTTTCGTATCCGCTGTCACATTCAGAATATTGGTCATCGATAATAACTTTACCAGTTGAAAAATTGATTTCGCTGGAGAAATTGAATTCGCAGGTGTCATCAAATTTAACCAAAGCACCAATCAGATAGAAATCACCATTTTGAAATCTGAATGTATTTTTTGAAGTCACAGTATGACGGGAATTTGAGAAATAAGATTGAAAAATGATTAGGCAATTATTTCTAATACTCAATTCCAATTCATTGCTTTCTGGATAAAATCCTTCTTTACTATCGAAGAGCAGATTAGAATTCTCTTGCCAAACTTTTAATTTACCATTGATGTTTTTTAATATGTATAACTTTCTTTCAAGCCCTTTGGATATGGTATTAATTATCTTATCAGTATTGAAAATAATTACTGTTTCATCTTTTCCGTCTTTGTCCAGATCGCCTTTTGTTTCCAAGATTTTCTCGTAACGTTTTGGAATAATGAAATCCTTCAGTTCCTGAGATTGGAGAACTGAGAATAATGTTATTGTGAAGAAAGAAAAGAGATGTTTCATTTAGATTGGTTTTGAAACTTCAGCAAAATCTTCCCAAAACTCAGGATAAGATTTTTCTACAACATCTTCGTTCTCGATATTCAGTTCTTTAACCAACGCAAAAGGTGCAAAAGCCATTGCCATTCTGTGGTCGTTGTAAGTCGCGATAGAAATATTTTCTTCCGGCTCAATGAATTCACAAGATTCGATTTTATCAACCGTGATATGTGTTTTTCCTCCGATTTTCAATAATTCATTTTGAAGTGCAACCAATCTGTCTGTTTCTTTTACCTTCAAAGTGTGAAGTCCGGTTATCACAAACGGAATTTTAAGAGCTGTAGCAGTTACACAAAGTGTCTGAGCAATATCGGGACAATCATTCATATCCAAAGAAATCAATTCAGGATATTCAAAAGCGGGTTCAGGTAATAATGAAATCGAGTTTTCTGCATAATCCGAAACGGTGTTGATTCCAAAATATTTCCAGTAGATTTCTTTAATTATACTGTCACCTTGAAGAGAAAGTGTGTGATAACTTTTTAAGGTGATTGATTTTCTGCCAATCGCTGCCAAAGAATAAAAATAAGAAGCAGAAGACCAGTCGCTTTCCACCTCATAATGTTCGGTTCTGAAATTATCAGAATGTGCAACAATTTCTATTTTATTTTCTGCAAAATGGGATTTGATTCCAATTTCGTTCAGGATTTTCAGAGTCATTTCGAGATAAGGTCGGGATGTGATTTCGCCTTCCAATTCCAATGTTAAACCGTTTTCCAATTTTCCTCCAATTAAAATCAAAGAAGTCAAAAACTGGCTTGAAACATTGGCCGAAATTTTAACCGAATTTTTCTGCAATTTCTTTCCGATGATCTGCAACGGCGGAAATCCTTCTTTTTCAAGATAAGTGATGTCAGCCCCAAGAGATTGAAGTGCATCTACCAAAGGTTTGATTGGTCGGTTTTTCATTCTGTCAGAACCTGTCAAAATGGTTTTTCTGCCTTCAAAAATGGAATAATAAGAAGCCAAAAATCGCATCGCCGTTCCAGCGTGATGAATATCAATAACTTCAGAATCCGATTCCAAAGCTTTTTTGAGTAAAGTTGTGTCTTGTGAATTGGAAAGATTGAGCATGTCAATATTACCAAACAATTTCCCTAAAATCAAAAGACGGTTCGAAATACTTTTCGAACCGGTAATTTGAATGTTTTTTCCGTCTATAAGTTCAGACTTTTTTATAATCATAATTTTATAAGATGTGAGAAGAACAATGTAAAAAGATAGAAGCCTTTCTTGACTTCTTACATTTTACTTCTGACTATTTTAATTTCGTATTATTCTGATGTCGGTCTTTGTCCCTATCAGTTTTAATTTTCATTTTTTTATCGAAAGCCGATTGTAGATCTGTTCCGGTTTGATTGGCGAGACAAAGCGTTACAAACAGAACATCCGCCAATTCTTCGCCAAGGTCTTTGGATTTGTCGGATTCTTTTTCAGATTGTTCACCGTATCTTCTGGCAATGATTCTGGCAACTTCGCCGACTTCTTCCGTCAGCATTGCCATATTTGTCAATTCATTGAAATAACGGACACCGATGGTTTTTATCCATTCATCAACCTGATTTTGAAGTGTTGTGATTTCCATTATTGATAAGCTCCTAAAGTTGCAGGATAAGTTCTGGTAATTCCAACAATATCTGTTGCTGTGATAGGTGTGTTTAAATTAGTTCCCTTGCTTCTTGCTTTAGAATTAGCTTTCACTCTCAAATTCATTTTCTGAGTAAAATAATTCTGGAATTCCGGATCTTCGTTGGCAGTATTAGTATTACCAATGGTCAACCCAGAATTAGATGTAAATTTCAATAATGAATTTCTGAACTCATATTGAAAAGTTAAGACATTTCCATTAGATTTATTAATTGTAATCATATCTGGTGTATCACCATAAATAATTGAATTATTGACATTCAATTCAAAATCTCCAATTTCAGGTTCTCCATTTTCATTTTCCCAAATATCACTTGCATAGATTCCCAAAGCAGACATCGAAGGATTCAGATTCCAGTAATTAGCAAGCGTACAATAATTAAGTGTATAATCTCCACCAGCAGCAATCGCAAGGTCAGCTTCACCACAGTTGTTCATAACAACATTATTCATTGTAAGTTGTGAATGAATTCCATAAATACCAACATTCTGAAAAGTATGGAAAATAGAATTGTTGATGGTTGCATCATTCTTTTTCAGCTGAAGACCTACATTTCCGCCAAAAAGTCTTGCATAATTCATTTTAAGAAGAGAACCTTCTTCCATTTTGATGCCGTTCCAGTTGGCAGGAAGTGTATCATATTTGGTATCACTTCTATCACCTCGGAAAATCACTTCTTCTCCTAAAGCTCCATTGACAGTTAAGCCAGAATTTTTCTCAAAATTCATTCCGCTGTTTTTTCGGAAATAGACTTTGGTTCCTTTTTCCATTGTTAAAGTTTTTCCTTCAGCAATCGTCAAATCTCCAAAAATGATTTTAGCTTTATTATTTGTCCAGGTTGTATTTTCTGAAATGATATTTGGATTTGTATCGGTTTTAATAAAATATTCTGCATCCTGAACCACGGAGAAAAGTGTCACTTTCTGTTCTCCAGCAGGTGTATTGAAAACCACTTTGTCTTCGGCAATAGCTTCCGGAGCATTTGCAACAGGCGCAATTTCTACGAAAACATAAAGACTATCTTTCTTTCTCAGAGCCACATTTTCAAAACTCGTTCCAACTTTCCCATCTACATTGATTCTGTAAAGTGAACCACTTCCAACTTCCAAAGCAATTCTTGGAATGAGAACATCCTTATTTTCATTATTGTAAACCTTTACAGCATAAGTTTCCGAACGCATTTGATTGTAAACGGTGTCGCAAAAAACCGTGTCAGTAGAGAAACGCAGCAATTGACTTGGTGAATCAAACGAAATATCATCACGATTACAGCCTGCTAATAACAAAAGTGACCAAAATGCAATTCCAAAAAGTATTTTAATTTTCATTGAGCTTGTTTAATCTTCAAAACTACAAAATTTAAATTTTTATTTTGTAAAGGCGAAGATATTTTAATGTTATTAAGCAAAAATCCTTTCAAGAGCTGAAAGGATTAGATATTTAGAAGCATAATTTATTCTTTTATAAATTTCTTATTGATTGTTTCCCCAGTTTTTGTTTTACCAGATATAATGTAATTGCCCTTTGTAAGTTTTGAAACGTTGATTGATTTTTCTGAATTGGGAATTTGTTTGATAATTTTTCCAGAAAAATCAGATATTGTAATATTAGATATTTCTTCTGAAAAATTGAGAATGTTTTTTGTCGGGTTTGGAAAAATACTTAACAATTTCAATTTAGAATCAGTAACATCCAACATAACACCCCCTACTTCGAAAGAAAAAGATTCTGCTTCTATATTTCCTTCATAAACAGCTTTGACAGAGCCTGTAAATGAGCCACCATTATTGTAATTTAGAAAATCACAACCAGAAATTACTCCCCAATCAGAATTACAACCTACGGATGTTGTTGTCTGGAATTTATACAATTCATTTCCACGATATATGTTGTAGCCAATTAATGTATTATGTGGAGTTTCTGGTTCTTGCCAAGAAAGCGAGAAAATATTTCGATAATTACTATAATCATAATAATGATTCCATTGTAAATTTTGAACAGGATTAATTTGTCCAAATTCTAAATTAAAAATAATTACTGTAAAAATAAAAAGGAAAGATTTTTTCATAGATTAAGTTTTTATAAAAGTAATGATTTTCAATGAGATTCAAAATAATTAAAAAACTAACTAACATTTGTTAGTTTAATAAAAAAGTGTATTTTTGAATAAATCACATTCAATTATCCAAACTGAGAATAATGGGTTGAATGTCAAATGTTTAAATATGGAAATAACCCAAAAGCATTTTTTAAACAAAGAAACTAGCCTGACCGATTTACTGAAATCGGCTTATCGTCTGATGTTTATGGCAAAAATGATGACTGATTTGTTTGAACAGGAAAAAAAAATCACTTCGAAGTATGTTCACGCCACTTCCCGCGGACACGAGGCGATTCAGCTCGCTTTGGGAATGCAGTTGTTGCCACAGGATTTCGTGAGTCCTTATTATAGAGACGATTCTATTTTGCTCGGAATAGGAATCACGCCTTACGAATTGATGCTTCAACTTTTAGCAAAACGAGACGACCCATTTTCTGGCGGAAGAACTTACTATGCGCATCCAAGTTTAAAACGCGACGATTTCCCGAAAATCATTCACCAAAGTTCCGGAACAGGAATGCAGGCCATCCCAACAACCGGAATTGCAATGGGAATGAAATACAAAGAAGAAACCGGAATCGCTGAAAATCTTGATGAGAAACCAATTGCAGTCTGTTCTCTCGGTGACGCAAGCTGTACAGAAGGTGAAGTTTCCGAAGCTTTCCAAATGGCAGCATTGAAGCAATTGCCAATACTATATTTGGTTCAGGACAACGAATGGGATATTTCTGCCAACGCAAAAGAAATAAGAGCGCAAGATATAACAGAATATATGCAAGGTTTCAACGGCATCGAAACCAGAACCATTGACGGAACCGATTTTATTAAATCCTACGAAACCGTCAAAGAATGCATCAAAATCATCCGTGAAGAACGCCGACCAATGCTGATTCACGCCAAAGTTCCGTTATTAAATCACCACACTTCCGGCGTCAGAAAAGAATGGTATCGCGATGATTTGGAAGAATGCGCGAAAAATGACCCATTAATCAAATTAAGAAATCAACTTTCAGAATTCAGCGTAGAAGATTCTGAAGTTGAAACCATAGAAAAAGAAGTTGCAGAACTCGTAAGAACCGATTTTGAAAACGCCATTTTAGCAGAAGACCCAAAACCAAAAGACGCTTACAACCACGATTTTGCGCCAACGCCAATCACGGAAGAAAAAGGAGAACGTTCTCCAAGTGGAAAAATCCCGACCGTAATGGTAGATTGCGCACTCTTCGCCATCCGAGAATTGATGACAAAACATCCGGAAGCCTTATTATATGGACAAGATGTAGGTTTAAGATTAGGCGGCGTTTTCCGTGAAGCGATTACGTTGGCAGCACAATTTGGAGAAAAACGCGTTTTCAATACACCAATTCAGGAAGCGTTTATCGTCGGTTCAACAGTAGGAATGAGCGCTGTCGGACTGAAACCGATTGTCGAAGTTCAATTCGCAGATTACATTTGGCCAGGCTTGAATCAATTATTCACCGAGGTTTCTAGGAGTTATTATTTGTCTAATGGAAAATGGCCGGTGTCAATGATTTTAAGAGTTCCGATTGGTGCTTACGGCAGTGGCGGACCTTATCACTCAAGCTCGGTCGAAAGTGTTTTGACAAATATCAAAGGCATCAAAATCGCTTATCCATCTACAGGCGCAGATTTGAAAGGTTTGATGAAAGCCGCTTTCTACGACCCAAATCCGGTTGTAATGCTGGAACATAAAGGACTTTATTGGTCAAAAATCGAAGGTACAGAAAATGCAAAAACCATAGAGCCGGACGAAGATTATATTATACCATTCGGAAAAGCGAGAGAAGTTTTGCTTTGCGAAAATCGCCAAGACAAACCAACTTTGACCATCATCACTTACGGAATGGGTGTTTATTGGGCTTCCAATGCAGCGAAAGAATTTGACAATCAAATCGAAATCATTGATTTGAGAACGCTCGCACCTTTAGATGAAAATCGAGTTTTCGAAAGTGTGAAAAAACACAATCGTTGCATCGTTTTGACAGAAGAACCTGTGAATAATGGTTTTGCGCAAAGTCTGGCAGCAAGAATCAGTGACAATTGTTTCAGACATCTGGACGCTCCGGTAAAAGTGATTGGCGCAAAGGATTTGCCTGCAATTCCTATCAATTCCGAATTGGAAAAGGAAATGTTGCCAAACACACAGAAATTAATTAAAGAAATAGAACAATTGTTGAAATATTAAGGAATGATGGAAGAAAATGTTCTGACTCCAAAAATAAAAATCAATAAAAAAGAATTGATTTTGTCCGAAGCCGCAATGCTTTTCAAAGAGAAAGGTTTCGGCGGAACAAGTATGCGCGACCTTGCCGAAAAAGTAGGAATGGAAGCGGCAAGTATGTACAATCATATCAAATCCAAAGACGAAATTCTGGAATTGATTTGTTTCAAAATTGCCAACCAATATATTTCCCAACTTCAGGAAATCGAAAACACCAACCAGACTTTTCAGGAAAAACTAAATGCTATCATCGGACTTCACGTTCATTTGATTATCGAAGATGCAGCATCAGTTTCTGTAGCGAATAACGATTGGAAGTATTTGTCTAATGATAAGAAAGAACAATACAAAGAAACCAGAAAGTCCTACGAAAAAAGCTTTGCCAACATCATAGAGCAAGGAATGCAAAACGGCGAATTCAAAAAGATGAATGTCTCCGTCGCACTTTTCACAATGTTATCTTCATTAAGGTGGATAGAACTTTGGTACAAACCAAGCCGCGAAATCTCACCAAGGGAACTGGAAGATGACTTGAAAACATTATTAATGACTGGCTTAAATAAGTAGAATAAAACTTTGCTAAGCGTAAGCGGCTTTGCGAACTTAAAAACATAAAGTAAATCAAAAAAAACTTTGCGCACTTTGCGTTTAAAATAAAATGTCAGTAAACTTTCATCCTTTAAAAGTCAAAAAAGTCAAGAAAGAAACGCAGGATTGTGTTTCAGTAAGCTTTGATGTGCCTGCAGAATTGGCAGAACAATTCAAATTCACGCAAGGCCAATATTTGACTTTCCGACAAATCAATGGCAACGAGGAACTTCGTCGCTCATATTCAATCTGTGCAAGTCCGCACGAAAACGAACTGAAAGTTGCTGTGAAGAAAGTTCCCGAAGGTCTGTTCTCTTCTTTTATGAATGAAAATCTGAAAGAAGGCGACGTCTTGGAAGTAATGCCGCCAATGGGAAAATTCTACACAGAACTGAATCCCGAAAACAAAAAAAACTACGTCGCTTTTGCGGCTGGAAGTGGCATTACACCAATTATTTCCATCATCAAATCAGTTTTGAAAAACGAGCCTCACAGCCAATTCATTCTGATTTACGGGAACAAAAATAAAGCGACCATTATTTTCAAAGAAGAAATCGAAGCTTTGAAAAATCGTTTTATGGAACGTCTCAGCATTTATCACATTCTCAGCCGCGAGGTTGCCGACGCAGATTTGTTGAGCGGCAGAATCAATTCCGAGAAAGCAAAATCATTCCTTAATCATATCATTCCGGCAGAGAAAATTGATGAGGTTTTCCTTTGCGGACCGGAAGAAATGATTCTCAGCGTGAGAGACACTTTGGTCAGTTCCGGCGTGGATGCCAGGAAGATTCATTTCGAATTATTCTTCAGCGCAGCCTCCGCGGAAAAGATAAAAGAACACGAGTCGGCAATCAATAATTCGGATGATGTGTTTAGCAAAGTCACCGTCAAGTTGGATGCGACGGCTTTGAAATTAGATTTAGCTTACCACGGCCCAACCATTCTGGATGCTGCCTTGCAAAACGGAGCCGACTTGCCGTACGCCTGCAAAGGCGGTGTTTGCGCCACTTGCAAATGCAAACTGGAAAAGGGCGAAGTCGTGATGGACATCAATTATTCCTTGGAACCGGACGAGATTGCCGCAGGATTTATCTTGTCTTGCCAAGCGCATCCGAGGTCGGAGGAAGTGGTTGTGAATTTTGATATTAAATAAAATAATAATTATGGCAGCTTAATCCGCCTTCCGCTCCCAATCTTTTTTGCTCAGGCTTTCAGTTTAAATAGAAATTGAGTATAAGCAAAAAAGGATTTCTGCTCAAGTCGGGCTGCAGATTCGGTATAAAACAAGAGAAGGTTATAATCACCACGTTTGTCATTCCGTAGGAATCTAAGCTTAGCTGTAGAGATTTCCTACGGAATGACAAAAAAGACTTTAAACTTTGTGCGTTTTGCGTTCAAAAAAATAATTAAGAAAGTAATTCCATTAAACCAAAACATTATGGAAACAACAGAAATCAATTTAGAAGAACATTTTCAGAATAAAATAAACAGCGAAATCCGCATCGAACCAAAAGACTGGATGCCGGACGCGTACAGAAAAACCCTGGTTCGTCAGATTTCTCAGCACGCCCATTCCGAGATTGTAGGAATGCTGCCGGAAGCCAACTGGATTACGCGCGCACCAACTTTGAACCGAAAGAAAATCCTTTTGGCAAAAGTTCAGGATGAGGCTGGTCACGGTTTATATCTTTATTGTGCTGCAGAAACTTTGGGCGTTACAAGAGACGAAACCATCAATGATTTGCACTCAGGAAAAGCAAAATATTCAAGTATTTTCAATTATCCAACATTGACTTGGGCAGATATGGGCGCAATCGGCTGGCTGGTAGATGGCGCTGCGATTCTGAATCAAGTTCCGCTTTGCCGCGCTTCGTACGGACCTTACGCCAGAGCGATGGTTCGGATTTGTAAGGAAGAAAGCTTCCACCAGAGACAAGGTTACGAATTGATGATGAAACTCGCACAAGGTTCGCCAGAGCAGAAAGCAATGGCTCAGGATGCCTTCAACCGCTGGTGGTGGCCGACTTTGATGATGTTCGGACCAAAAGATGCCGAATCCGGAAATACAGAACTGTCGATGAAATGGAGAATCAAACGCTTCACCAATGACGAGCTGAGACAGCGTTTCGTAGACGTTTCCATTCCTCAGGCAGAATATCTGGGCTTGACGATTCCCGACCCCGACTTGAAATTCAATGAAGAAACCGGACATTACGAATTCGGAGAAATCGATTGGGACGAGTTCTGGAAAGTGGTCAAAGGAAACGGTGCTTGCAACAAAGAACGTGTCGAGACCAGAAAAAGAGCCTTCGATGACGGCGCTTGGGTAAGAGAAGCCGCAACCGCTTATCACGAAAAAAGAAAATTAAGAGAAGAACAAAACAGAAAAACAGTTTAATGTTTTCTAACGCAAAGGCGCAAGTGCTGTAACAAGTCAATGTTATAAGTCGCAAAAATTAATTTGAAGTTTATAGTTTGCAACTTAAAACAGAATCAAAAAAGAAAAATCTTGCGCCTTTGCGATAAAAAATTAAAGCTTAATAATAGAAATTATGCAAAATACAGAATGGCCACTTTGGGAGGTTTTCATCAGAAGCAGACAAGGTCTCGACCACAAGCACGTGGGCAGTCTCCACGCTGCAGATGCAGAAATGGCAATCCAAAACGCACGCGATGTTTACACCAGAAGGATGGAAGGTGTTAGCATTTGGGTCGTAGAATCCAAGCATATCCATGCCACAAACCCCGATGACTCCGAGGCTTTTTACGAACCTTCGGAAGACAAAGTTTACCGCCATCCGACGTTTTACCACGTTCCGGAGGAAGTTAAAAATATGTAAGGATGAATACAGAAACTCAAAATAATAGGCTAAGTTATCTCCTGTATCTTGCAGACACAAGCCTCATTCTAGGACAACGTCTTTGCGAATGGTGTGGCAAAGGTCCAGTCCTGGAACAGGATATTGCCTTGTCAAACATCGCTTTGGATTTGTTGGGAGAATCTTCCAACTATTATCAATATGCCGTAGAGATTCAGAATGAAGGAAAAACGGAAGACGATTTAGCATTCCTTAGAAACGAGCGCGATTTCAAAAACCTGTTGCTGGTAGAAAAAGAAAATGGACATTTCGGAGATACGATTGCGAGACAGTTTTTCTTCGATGTCTATCATCATTTATTATTGAGCGAACTGAAATATCATTCAGATTTGAAACTCGCTTCTATCGCAGAAAAGTCTTTGAAAGAAGTGACCTATCATTTGAAATGGAGCAGTGAATGGATGATTCGATTAGGCGACGGAACAGAAGAAAGCCACAGCAGAATCCAGAAGTCAGTCAATGATTTAGTAGATTTTACAGATGAGATGTTCATTCCGACAAACTGGGAATTAGAATTAATCGAACAAAAAATCATCCCCGACATCAGAGCTTTCCGAACAAAATGGGAAACCAAAGTTCTGGAAATACTGAGCGAAGCCACTTTGACAATCGATTTCGAGAAATCAAGAAAACTGACAGGCGGAAAAGACGGAAAACACACAGAAAAAATGGGTTACATCTTAGCAGAAATGCAAATAATGCAACGCACTTATCCAAATATGGAATGGTAGAGTTATAAGAGAAATGACAATGACTCAATCTTGTCAAGCCACGTAGTGGCTTAATGTTAATAGAGTCGGGTGAAACCCGATGTAAAAATGACCAAAATGAAGAGAGCCCTGAAGGGGCGACACAATTATTAGCCTTTGTAATAAAAATGACAATCACGGAAAATGACATCTGGCAAATTTTAAAGGAAGTTCCTGACCCGGAAGTTCCCGTTCTCAATCTTTTGGATTTGGGAATCATCCGCGATGTGCGATTCAATGATGACGAAATCGAAGTGGTAGTGACACCAACTTACTCCGGTTGTCCTGCCACATCGATGATTAATATGTCGATTAAATTAAAACTGATTGAAAAAGGTTTCAACAATATTAAAATAACAAACCAATTAAGTCCGGTGTGGACAACCGATTGGATGACTGAAGAAGGAAAACAAAAACTAAAGGCTTACGGCATCGCACCACCTGTCTATTCAAAAAATAGTGACGAATTATTTTCAAAAACAGATGAGGTCGAATGTCCGCTTTGCAATTCAAAACATACCCATTTGGTAAGTCAGTTTGGTTCCACAGCTTGCAAAGCATTATACCAATGCGATGATTGCAAAGAACCTTTTGATTATTTTAAGTGTCATTGATTTGGTTGATGGTTGTTTGAATTAAATTATAACAAAATAGAAAAGTCATTGTACTTTTTACATCATACATTTTACAATAAAAAATGAAAATAGGAATAGTCGGTAGTGGCGCAATGGGAAGCGGAATAGCACAGGTTTTGGCAACAGCCGGAAACGAAGTTTTGTTGTACGACAGCAATCCACTTGCGGTTGAAAAAGCTGGACAAAATCTCGAAGCACAGTTTCAAAAATTGGCTGAGAAAGGGAAAATGACCTTCGAAGAAGCGGAAAATTATTTTGATAACATTCAATTGAGTGATAAATTATCGGAATTGAAAGATTCAGAATTAATTATCGAAGCGATTGTTGAAGATTTGGAAATCAAGAAAGACTTATTTCAAAAGCTGGAAAGTCTGGTTTCCGAAGATTGCATTTTGGCAACCAACACTTCATCATTATCCATTGCATCCATTGCATCTGCTTGTCATAAACCGGAACGTGTGATTGGAATTCACTTTTTCAATCCGGCGCAGTTGATGGCTTTGGTTGAGGTTATTCCTGCTGTTCAGACAAATCAAGATTTAATTTCTAAAGTAAAAAACTTAGTAGAAAGCTGGAACAAACTTCCAGTAATTGCAAAAGATACACCCGGTTTTATTGTGAACCGCGTCGCAAGACCATTTTACGGAGAAGCCATCCGGATTTTGGAAGAAGGAATTGCTGATTGTGCAACTATAGATTTTGCAATGGTAAGTTTAGGCGGATTCAAAATGGGACCATTTCAACTGATGGATTTCATTGGTCACGATGTGAATTACAGAGTTACGGAAAGTGTCTTCAAAGAATTTTTCTACGACCCGAGATTCAAACCGTCATTTACCCAAAAACGATTATTTGAAGCTGGTTATTTTGGAAGAAAGTCAGGAAAAGGATTTTATGATTATTCTGAAAATGCAGAACAATCTGAACCAAATGAAAATCCTGAATTATTAGAATTAATCTTCAAAAGAATCTTGGTAATGTTGATGAATGAAGCCGCAGATGCTTATTTCTTAAACATTGCTTCCGCAGAAGACATCGATTTGGCAATGACAAAAGGCGTGAATTATCCAAAAGGATTACTGAAATGGGCAGACGAATTTGGTTTAGAAAATCTTCAGAACGAACTTGATGAACTTTATAATTTCTACCACGAAGACCGCTACAGATGCAGTCCGATTATTAGAAACTTAATAAAACAGAATAAAACTTTTTATTAATAATATTTTGAACCACATAGACACATAGTTTTTTATAAAGTTTAAATAGTTCACGCAAATTATTTCTTCTCTAACTTTTAAAATTTAATCCTTAACTCTATGTGTCTATGTGGTTAATTAAAAATTTACAATAACTAAATCATTTATCGATTATCATTAATCAATCATAAAAAATGAACAACGCATATATAATAGATGGCATCCGAACGCCAATTGGAAAACTGAAAGGAAGTTTATCTTCCGTTCGTCCCGATGATATGGCGGCTTTTGTCATCAAAAAATTATTGGAAAGAAATCCGAGCATCGACCAAAGTAAAATCTACGATGTCGTTTTAGGTTGCGCCAACCAAGCCGGCGAGGACAACCGAAATATCGCAAGAATGTCAGCTTTGCTTTCCGGTTTGGATTATCACGTGCCTGGCGAAACGGTGAATAGACTTTGTGCTTCTGGTTTGTCGGCGGCGATTAATGCAGCGAGAGCCATTCAGGTTGGCGATGCAGATTTGATGATTTCTGGTGGTGTGGAAAATATGACGCGCGGACCATTGGTGATTTCAAAATCTGAAAACCCGTTTGGTGGTGATTCAAAAATCTACGACACCACTTTCGGCTGGCGATTCATCAATCCGAAAATGAAAGAAATGTATGGTGTGGATGCAATGGGCGAGACAGCAGAAAATCTGGCGGAGAGAGATAATATTTCCCGTGAAGACCAGGATTTGTTTGCATTTAATTCTCAACAGAAAGCGAAAGTTGCTCAGGAAAATGGAAGATTATCTCAAGAAATTGTTACTGTTAATATTCCTCGAAGAAAAGGCGACGATTTGATTTTCGATAAAGATGAATTTCCTAAAAATGATACAACTCTGGAAGGCTTATCAAAATTAAGAACTGCTTTCAAAAAAGACGGAACGGTCACAGCAGGAAATGCTTCCGGATTGAATGATGGCGCAGCGGTAAATTTACTGGCTTCGGAAAATGCGATTAAAGAATTTGGATTAACACCAAAAGCCAGAATAGTTTCCAGCGCAGTTGTTGGTGTAGAACCAAGATTGATGGGAATCGGTCCTGTAAAGGCAGCAGAATTGGCATTGCAAAAAGCAGGATTGACATTTAATGATATTGATATTATTGAATTAAATGAAGCATTCGCAGCGCAAAGTTTAGCCTGCATCAGAGCTTGGGGATTGGATGACAACGATTCCAGAATCAATCCAAACGGCGGAGCAATCGCGCTCGGACACCCACTTGGAATGAGTGGCGCAAGAATCCTGAATTCCGCGATGTACGAACTTCATAACCAAAATAAAAAATATGCCCTGGCAACGATGTGTGTTGGGTTGGGACAAGGTTTTGGGGTGATTATTGAAAAAGTTTAAATCAGACCAATAGATGATAGACGAATAGAAAATAGACATTTTAAAATCTATCATCTATCCGTCTATTATCTCTAAGTCTAAAAATTAAAATTATGCAACTAGAAAATTACGCGCTCGGCAGATGGACAAAAGGAGAGGGAGAAGGGCAGGCTTTATATAATTCCATCAACGGTGATTTGGTGGCAACAGCGACTTCCAAAGGTTTGGATTTTGCAGATATGATGGATTACGCCAGAAAAGTTGGCGGTCCGGCTCTTCGAAAACTGACTTTCCAAGAAAGAGGTTTGATGCTGAAGAAACTCGCTTTTCATCTTTTGGAAAAGAAAGATACCTTCTACAAAGTGAGCTGGGCAACCGGCGCAACCAAAGCTGACAGCTGGGTTGACATCGAAGGTGGGATTGGAAATCTTTTTGCGAACGCGTCACTTCGAAGACAATTTCCTGATTTGCCTTATTATATAGATGGCGATGCAGTGAAACTTTCCAAGGAAGGAACTTTCATTGGTCATCATATTTGCACGCCGAAACGTGGGGTTGCAATTCATATCAATGCATTTAATTTTCCGGTTTGGGGAATGTTGGAGAAAATTGCGGTCAATCTTTTGGCTGGCGTTCCGGCAATCGTAAAACCTGCAACCGCAACAAGCTTTTTAACAGAAGTTGTCGTTAAAGAAATTATCGCTTCTCAAATTCTACCTGAAGGAAGTCTGCAGTTAATTTGCGGTTCTGCCAACGGAATTCTGGAAAGTGTGACGAGCGAAGATGTTGTAACCTTTACTGGTTCGGCTTCTACGGGGAAAATGCTGAAATCTCATCCCAGAATTCTTGAGGAATCTGTGCCTTTCAATCTTGAAGCCGATTCTTTGAATGCAATGGTTTTGGGCGAAGATGCAAAACCCGGAACTGCCGAATTTGATTTGTTCATCAAAGAAGCCGTTCGTGAAATGACCACCAAAGCTGGACAAAAATGTACGGCCGTGAGAAGGATTTTAGTTCCTGTTAATTTGGTGGAAGATGTTCAGATTGCGCTTGGACAGAGACTTTCAACCGTTATCATCGGCGACCCGAATGTCGAAGGTGTGAGAATGGGTGCTTTGGCAAACAGAGACCAAGTGAAGGAAGTTTCTGAAAAAGTTCAGGAATTATCCAAAACTCAGGAAATCGTTTTTGGAAATTTGGATGATTTCGATGTGAAAGGTGCGGACAAAAATAAAGGTGCGTTCATTTCTCCGATTTTATTCCTTAATTCAGACCCTTTTAAGTATACAGATTGCCATAACATTGAAGCTTTCGGGCCAGTCAGCACGATTATTCCTTATCATAGTATTGATGAAGCGATTGAGTTGGCGAGAATGGGAAAAGGTTCGCTTTGTTGTTCTGTAGTGACGGCGGATGACGATTTTGCAAGAGAATTTGTCATCGGAGCCGCATCGATGCACGGACGGATTTTAATCCTCAATTCCGATTGCGCGAAAGAAAGTACAGGTCACGGTTCGCCTTTGCCAATGCTGGTTCACGGCGGTCCGGGAAGAGCTGGCGGTGGTGAGGAAATGGGCGGAAAACGTGGCGTTCTTCATTATATGCAACGCACGGCAATCCAAGGTTCACCAACGACTTTGACGCATATTACCCAGCAATATCAATACGGCGGAAAACAGTTTGAGGACAATATTCACCCATTCAGAAAACATTTTGAAGAACTCAAAGTCAGTGAAACTTACATCACGGCAAAACATACGGTGACGGAAGCAGATATTACAAATTTCGCTAATGTTTCCGGCGACAATTTCTATGCACATATGGACGCAACATCTTTGGAAGGAACGATTTTCGAAGGTCGAGTAGCGCACGGTTATTTCATTTTGAGCAAAGCTGCAGGATTGTTTGTTGACCCGAGAAAAGGCCCGGTTTTACTCAATTATGGTTTGGACGAATGCCGTTTTGTAAAACCTGTTTATCCGGGAATGACGATTGGCGTGAAGTTTACCTGCAAAGAAAAAATCAGTCAGGAAAAACGGGACGAAGACGACATTGCCAAAGGAATCGTCCGCTGGCTCGTGGATGTTTATGACGAAACCGGAGAAACTGTGGCAATTGCTACGATTCTGACGATGGTGAAAAAACTTAATCAGGAATAAATCAAGAAACAAAAGAAAAGAATAAAGATAAAAGATTGCGATTCGAAATTTTTATTCTTTCAATTATTTAATATTAATAAATGGAAGCATACGTAAAATCAACAATTCAAAACGGAATTGGAACTATAGAGTTTTTTCATCCGCAAAGCAACTCGATGCCGAGTTCGCAACTTAAAAACCTTGTAGAAGAAATCAATAACCTTGGAAAAAATGACGATGCAAAAGTCATCATATTAAAAAGTGCTGGCGAAAAAGCCTTTTGTGGGGGTGCTTCTTTTGACGAATTGATTTCAATCAAAGATTTCGAAACGGGGAAGATGTTTTTCTCAGGTTTTGCCAACGTCATCAACGCTATGCGAAAATCACCAAAACTCATCATTGCAAGAATCCACGGGAAAGCTGTTGGCGGCGGTGTTGGAATTGCGTGCGCGGCGGATTACACATTTGCAACAGAAAATGCTTCGGTAAAGCTCAGCGAATTGGCTGTCGGAATTGGACCTTTTGTTATCAGTCCGGTTGTAGAAAAGAAAATCGGAACTTCCGCTTTTGCGCAACTGGCAATCAATGCAACTGAATTTTACTCTGCTGAATGGGCAAGAGAAAAAAATATGTTCCAGGATATGTACGAAACGACGGAAGAAATGGATGCTGAAATCCAAATTCTTGCAGAGAAACTAGCAGCTTCAAACCCAGAAGCAATGTTCGAACTGAAAAACATTCTTTGGAAAGGAACAGAGCACTGGGACCATCTCTTAACTGAGCGTGCGGCGGTCAGCGGACAATTGGTTCTGTCGGAGTTTACAGTGAATGCCATTAATAGTTTTAAAAATAAATAATTGCCAACAAAAAGCCTTTCAAATTCTGAAAGGCTTTCGTTTTATTCTTTGATGATTTTCTGAGTGATATTCTCTTTGTCCGTTTTGATTTTCACAAAGTAATTTCCTTTTGGCAAGTTAGAAATATTGACTTCTTTTATTGTTTTATGGAAGCGAAAATAATATTTTTTTATTGAAAAATTTACAGCAAATAAAATCCCTTTCAAATCTGAAAGGGATTTTCTCCATTTAAGGGATTAAGTTGCTGATCCGACTCATAACTTAATTTTCTGAAACATTCTCATCATTATTAGTTTCTAATCTTGGAGCGTTCTGCCGATGAGAGCAGAAATTGCTAACTATTATATATGAATTTGTGTCTGTATCTTCTTGTACAAAGATATCATAATACACACGTGTGGAAACAGAGCAGAAATTACCAATTTTATGATTAAGTATTTATACGGAAATGTTTTTGAATCAATAAAAAAGCTTCATCAATACATTTTTGATGAAGCTTTAAAAATATGAAGCAGGTCTGTCTTATTTTTGCTTTAAAAAAAATGATCGCTAGATTCTAATATTACCGATTTTTTATTGGTTTTATTTCTGGATCTTGTGACACAAAAAACATTTTCTCTTGTTTGTATTACTTCAAATGAGCTGTAAGCCGTTCCAATAGAAACAAATGGCTTTGCCGTAAAAACGCCTCTCGGCGTTCTGATCATCGCTGAAACCTGAACGATAGGACAGATTCCCCGTTTTTCTGATTCCCAATTAGTATTTGGTTTCACAAAAAAATAATGACTGGAACAAAAGACAGTCATATAAGAGATCTCGCCTGAGATGATATAATTGGTAGAGTTTATTATTTCTATTGGGGAAGACATATTGTAAAAAATTAGATAATTGTTTTTTACATTTTCATACTTCAAAGAAATAATAAAAAATAATCCTGTATTAGAGTAAAAATACTGAATTTTTAGGAACTATAGTTTAATTGAAACAGAATGGATGTTATTAATAACGGCATAGATAACAATCCCTACCGTGTTTTTGGCGCCAATCTTGTCAAGGATCCGTTGGCGGTGGCTTTCCACAGTTCTGGGACTTAGGAACAATATATCAGCGATCTCCTGATTGGTCTTTTCCTGGCAGATCAGTTTTACAACATCTATTTCTCGGTTGGTAAGCGTTTCTTCGTTTTCAAACAATGATTTTTTTCGGGAAGGGGTATTCATATAAGATAGAAGCATTTCATGATCTTCTTTTGTAAAATACATTCCGTTCTGGTCAACTGCTTCTATGGCTTCTATAAAAGTCTTTTTATCAGAGTTTTTTGGAAGAAAAGCAGAAACGCCCAGTTTGATCATATAACCAAGAACACTGCTCTTGTAATGCGAAGAAAGGATAATGATCTTTAGGTTAGGATAGTTTTTTTTCAGGATCTCTACGAGTTCGAATCCATCCATAGGTTGCATCTGTACATCGATCATGGCTATATCCGGAAAATCAGTGGCGCCTATTGTCTCCAAATGTTCCAAGATCTCTTTACCAGAAGTGGCGGCAAAATCTACAGAGATATTTGTTTGTGCAGCAAGCAGCATTTTGATTCCTTCCAGAATGAGCTGTTCATCATCCACCAAAACAATTTTAATTTTTTCACTCATAATTAATTAGGAATATTAATGATCAATCGGCTTCCTATCCCGATTTTGTTTTTCCATTTGTAAAAGCCTTTCACGGAACTGATTCTGGATTCGATGTTTTTGATTCCCATTCCTTTGCTTCCTTTTTCGTAATCGAAACTTTGCCCGTTATCAGAAAGTATCATAGTCAGATATTTCTGATGATTTCTAATGTAAACGACTACTTCATTAGCATTCGAGTGTTTCATTACATTGGTCGTGAATTCCTGAATCACTCTGTAGATCTGGACTTCTGTAAATATATCTTTTTTCTGATAGGCAGGATCGATCTGCATTATAAGATTTATTTTATGGGAAAGATTAGTAACCAGTTCTTGTAAATATAAAACCAGACCCAGCGTCTCCAAATTTACGGGATAAAGAGAATGCGATATATTTCGGGTAGAATCTATAAGCTCGGTGATCTGATTAGTAATGACCTTTTTGGAAGCTTCCTGGTTTTCTGCATCGAGATTGTTGAGCCAAAGTGAGAGAATATTGAGACGATTACCAATGTCATCATGTACAGATATGGCAATTCGTTTTCTTTCATCTTCCTGCCCTTTGATATGTTCCATCGTCAGTTCCTGCTGATGATTTAGCTCTGCCTGAAACTGGATGTCCTTTTCTTTGATAATGCGCTGAATAAAACTTCGGTACGCTAATAATATAAAGGATATGATGATTATCAGAACGACAATCAACAAGACCAGAAAAATGATATTGAGTTTTATTTCTTTAATTTTAAAAAAGTATATAAAAATGTTAAATATAGGATGACAAGCAGTATATTATTGATGGCCCAGATTATAAAAAAAGATTCGTGGTCAAATCTGAGCACTTGATGCTGCAACATAAAAATAAAAATGCTTACGGTGTAATACAAAAAAAGCATTCCGTCCAAAAAAAGAAATTGGCTTTTAGTTGAATGTTTTATCTCCTGAATTAGCGAATATGCGATAAGGCAGATAATGACCAAATTAGATATTGCCTTGGAGTAATCATTTTCATAATGCGGAAATATGTGACTTGCAGTCAGAAATGCCAGACTTAAAAGTATTATAGGAATAAAATAATATCTGCTAAAATTGAGTTTTTTTAAGAAAGTTCCACTAAGCAAGAAGAACTCTCCGGCAATATAGATAGGATAGAGATGGGTATGGGTTTGTTTTATTTTGAAAAACATGATGATCTCTATACAAAACACGAAAAAGGCATAATAGATATACCATCTTTCATTTTTTGTAAAGAACTTAAGCTTTATGATTGCAATGATAAGCGCAATTCCCAGAAAAATATCTGCTAATGTAGCACAGATTTCAAATATCTTTTCCACAATTTATCCTATTGTTGATGCTGTATAGGGCGGATATGGCCTTGACCAGTCATACGTATTGGATGGCAACTTTGTGGTCACATTTTTCAAACTCGGGTCATCAAAACAAGAAATGAAGATCAGAGTTGGCAGCAATCGCTGATATACAGGCGAATATTTCAATCCAAATGCACAAACAATACTTGTGGCATCATCCTGATTTTGCAAGAGGTCTGCCTTGGGCACATAAAAGCTTTGAAATATCCTTTCCCCATTGAACTCGTTGGACTCCAGACTTAGCCAGTCCATCCCGTTTTCTCTCCAGGACTCGATTTCATCTACGGCAATTTGTTGGGCAGTTACTGGTTGTTGTAGGATCGGAAAGCTGACATCGGTGTCGTTCTCGTGTTTTGTAAGGTCCTTGGACAATATATAATTATTGGTCATGGTGTAGGTCTTGGTCTGGGTCAGCGTAAGGTCATTCTCCAGAAAGCCTAGCGGAGCATACTCGTAATGGTCTAATATTTTTATATCACCAAAAGTTGTTCTTGGAGCCAGTATCAGGATCAATTCATCTCTCTGTACACCTATATCAAGACGGAAGTAGGTCTCAGTTTCGTTGTTATTGGCTAGCCAATCTATCTGGTCCGGAAACAATGTGAAAACCTTTTGCGGAGATATAAGGCTTTGGATATCAGAATAATTTGATTTTGACAGATTCCAGTTGTCTATGGCAAGGTTATACTTTTCGAAAGTTAAATCAGACATATGTTCTCAATTTTTAGTTAGGGATAAAAATATGCAAAGAATTTTATTGAAGCAATATTAATAACCGATTATTGCCAAGAGAATGATAAAAATTATGGATCGGTCGGGATTTTTAATTTTCGGAATAAATATTTGCAGAATAAAAAAGTTTTCTTATTTTTGCATCCTCAAAACCAGAGTTGCTGGATCCATTAGTCCGAAACTCATATTATAACAAATTTTAAAACTTCTGAAAATGAAACAAGGCATACACCCAGAAA
>Ga0065704_10000302_pt1 | contig 36124 bp, 29 predicted proteins | sample SwiRhicommuniRL2_FD_59091 | JGI IMG/M metagenome (GOLD analysis project Ga0065704, IMG submission 59091) | Switchgrass rhizosphere bacterial communities from Rose Lake, Michigan, USA - RL2 v2 (version 2) | ecosystem: Host-associated > Plants > Roots > Rhizosphere > Soil | place: East Lansing, MI | reverse complement strand
TTAACACTCCAATTTTTCGCGTGATGTTTGCAATACTTCCATTTGCTGAAAACTGTATCTCTGGTTTGCTGGAATTCTTTCCACTTTTAGTAGTAATGATAATTACACCATTAGATGCTCTGGAACCGTATATAGATGCAGTTCCGTCTTTCAGTACCTCTATAGATGCGATATCTTGAGGGTTTAAGTCTGCCAGGGGGCTAAAAGTAGATGCATCATCTACCAATCCACCACCGTAAGTATCTGCATTTATGGGAACACCATCTACGATATATAGTGGCTGACTGCTACCGTTTACTGAGGATGCCCCACGTATTCTTACTGTGGCACCGGCACCAGGCTCTCCGGAATTACTTGTAATTTGAAGTCCGGCAATCTTACCCTGCAAACTCGAATTCACATCCCCCAGGGCATGAGTATCCATCTGCTTGGCCGTAATTGATCCGACAGCACCAGTAACTTCTTTAACCTTCTGGGTACCATAGCCTACATTAATGGTTACTTCTGAAAGCTGCCTTTCGCTTTCAGCGAGCTTAATATTTAAGCGTTTACGCTCCCCTATATTAATTGTCTGATTTTGGTAACCCATATAACTCACCAAAATAACTGCTCCGGGAGTTACCTCTAAACTAAAATTACCATTCTGATCTGTTGCCGTGCCTTTATCTGTTCCCTGCACGCGGATTGAAACCCCAACAAGGGTTTCATTAGTTTTTTCACTAGTTACCTGCCCAGTTAAAGTAAATAATGTCCCTTTAGCGGGGCTGACCTGGGCAAAGGTACTCAGCATGGAAAATGCGACCATCATGGTCATTAAGTATATCTTTTTCATTAGCGGTTTTATAAAACGTTTACGTACACGATTAAAAGTCAAAAAAATTACTATTGAGCTGGTGTAAAAAATCTGTTCATCTTGTTTTTGGTTTTTAGGTTGGTAAATAATAGATTGAAATCCTATCCGGACAAAGACTACAACTATCTAAATGCTAATATATTAAATAAACGGGTACGTACACGAATTTATTTTAAAAAAAACACATTTGTCATTTAAAATTATTTAATTCAGCTTGCGCAGGCATAAATTGAATGGTTCCAAAATGATCTGGACGATGAAAGTCAGGTATAGGGGATATCACCTTATTCCAACATAGGAAGTGAGGATTTGGCAACGCATCACCACATTTATAAAAGTTAGCTTTCGCAGTGATGCCTTCAAAGTTTTGAATTTGATGGAATATAAATACATCTGCAGGTATAATCATCGTCATCTCCCAGTTAAACTCCCCTTCCTGAGCATCTGATTTTGTCGAGGTACGAATTTTCTGCACTACAGAATTCTGGAATAAAGTTCTTTTAGCTTTTTGATTACCATAAGCCATTTTCCCAATCCCAAGGCAATTGAACTCAATATTATAATATTGATCAGACTGGTCAAAAGCGATAAAAAACTCTACACAATTATCAAGATGAACTTCGCTGTTAATCGGTCTTTCTATAGATCGGAAATAATCATTGGATATGGTAAATTTTAACAGAATGTGTTGTCCAGTATGTGCGATAGAAAAATCGGCTATGCAAATTACTGGTATTTGAGGCCATGAATCATTAGTTAAACGATTTTGGGGATAGTTAGCTAGTTTCTCTGAAAGTTGATCTGGTGAGGCGTTGGAATCTTCATTGAGGTAAAAGACATTTAAGTTCATTTTAAAATTTTATAACAAATAAAAAAGGTGATTTCTTTTAACTAATCCAGCGTTCAAGTTTGTACCCTTTGTAGGCATAAAATAGCAGGTAGAGATAACACGGTAAAAGCACGAAATAAGCATTTTGCAGACCATAAATATCGGCAAAGTGACCATATAATAGCGGCATAACGGCATTTCCGGAAAGTCCCATGATTAGAATAGCAGCGCCTATTTTTATAAAACGTCCGAGTCTATCCATAGACAATGGCCATATTCCAGCCCATATCATTGAATTTGCAAAGCCCAATAATACAATGAACCATATAGAAATATCTGCCCGATGTCCCAATATGACAACGCTGCCGTTACAAAAAATGATACATAAAGTAAATACAACCCCCAGGACGATGCATACACGCAAAGCCAAAATCTGAGAAAGATATTTTGGAATCAGCGAAATTCCAAGGATATAACCTACAATCGTTGCTGTAAGTGTATAAGAGGGAAATACCTTGGCTTCTAAAAGAGAAATATTCATAGAATGGGCATAACCAATAATGGTATCAACCGCAATTACCTGTGAACCTACGTGAACAAATATGGCAATTGCGCCAAGGACAAGATGGGGAAACTGAAAAATATTACGTTTCCCTTTATTTGATTCGGCGGTAACCTCATCTTCCTGCTCGGTATTAATTTCAGGTAAAGAAGAAAAGCGCACCAGAAAACCTAGTAATACCAGAATTAAACCAACACATGAATAAGGAACAATAACCCTCCTGATCAGTTCATCAAGAATCGATGCCCGTTCAACCGCTCCCATCGACTTTACTTGTTCAAACAGTGCCTTATCGGAAGACTTAAGTATAACCGCAGCAAAAAGTAAAGGAGCAAGAATTCCTGCAAATTTATTGCAGATCCCCATAATACTGAACCTCATTGCCGCACTGTTTTTTGGGCCTAATATGGTTACGTAAGGATTTGCNGCAGTTTGTAAAACTGCCANGCCTGCCCCTAGCGTAAAAAGGCCAACTAAAAATAACAGATANTTACGTAATAACGCTGCTGGTACAAATATAAATGCACCGATAGCCATNACGAAAAATCCAATCATCATACCATTCTTAAAACCAAACTTTTTAAGCAATATGGAAGCAGGAAAAGAGATGAATAAATAAGAAATATAAAAAGCAAAAGCTACAAAATAAGACTCGAGATTATTGAGCTCACAGCAAATTTTGAAGTATGGGATAAGCATTGCGTTTATCCATGTGACAAAACCGAAGACAAAAAAAAGTACCGCAATGATATACAAGGATTTAATATAAGTCTTCTGGTCCATATGGTTTGTTTACTTAACATTAAATGTATGAGAATGATCAACGTTAACGTACACGAATAAACAAAACATTTTTTGGAATTCCAAATCAGGGTGGTGATATTGCTTTTTGAAAAAAAGTAATAATCAATGAAATAATGGCTTAATTGATGTAGAAGTCACAGTTCTCGCTTGTGATGATATCGATCGGCATAAAGTTATTTTTTTCACCAGTTTTGGAATGCACGACAAACTGATATAAGGCCATTAGCCCTTTGTACCCCTGCTCTCTGGGCTTCTGACAGATTAGAAAATCAATGTCCCCCTCCTTAAGGAAAGCAAGATTCTCTTTAGTATAATCAAATCCGATTAAAATTCTATGTTGATCTCCAGTCTTTGCCAAATATTTGGCAACGGTTGAAACCCTCGAATTGGTTGCGAAAATAGCAGCAATCTTATGGCTTTTTAACACCTGCTCAAGTGAGTTGCTTATATAGGTATAGTCAGTATGCTTGATATCAATTTTTACGATGACATTTTCAAGCTTATTATCGCTAAAATAGTTCCTGAATCCTTGCTCTTTACGCAATAGATGATGCTGGTTATCTATTTCTTGTGAAATGTTAACGATTAGAATCTTATCTTCCTTTTTAAGGAGGTATTTCATGAGGTGGGCAGAAAGGTAACCACTTTGATAAAGATCAGGACCGAAATAACTTAAGCTTTCGTGCCCCTGAATATCTGAATTGATGAATACATAAGGTATTTTTCTGATTTCAAGCTTCTTTACAAACTGTTCAGATTCTTCAATAAAACTTGGCGCCAAAAGAACACCCTTTACCAAGGAAAGATCTATAAGTTTGATCTGCTCAAGGAAGGAGTTTTTATCGTTGACATCATATAAATATTTCTGTAAGACAATGCCGTAAGGACTGATCTCTGCTCCCGCCTGGTCTATACCAAGAAGTGGTGCCTCCCAATAATTGGTTTCTTGTGAAATCTTTGGAATCAGAACAGCAAAAACAACCTGCTTTTTAGACGCCAACCTTCGCGCGAAGATATTAGGTTGATAATCGAGCTCTTTAATAATTGCATTAATCTTATCCTTGGTATTTTGCGATACCCCTTTGCGATCATGGATCACACGGTCTACTGTTCCAATTGAAACATTTGCCCTTCTTGCGATTTCCTTTACACCTGTTAATTCAATATCTTTTGCCGACATATGCTTAAAAAATTATATAAAGATAACAGATTCTATTTTCAAAAGTTCAAATTGTCTAGTCGTTCATACATTGCTCGTCATTGAAGCAAAGTAAAAATCAAAGCAAAAGAAACAAAGGCCTATTCTCTTGCATCACCAAAAGAACAAGATCCTGTGGCTTTGAAATTAAGAATACGATTTTTCAGATTAAACCCCGGCAACCTTATTAAAATCATCCACTTGGGAACAACAGGCTAACATTTCAGATAGAGTAAAAAAACTTCTTTATTAGTGAAATGAGTTTATGATAATCAGTCGTTAAGGTATCAGGATTTGGAAGTGTTAAAGAAGATATAACTCAAATATTTCTAGCCAGCTTATTTATCAAATATTGAGGGAATAATTGTTATACCTTTCTGTTAAAAAGTGTTAAACAACAGTTAGTCAGCTACATCGGCTTAAAAGTTTCGGGTTGTTTTGTTAGATTAGAACATTAAAAATATTTTGAATGAAAAAAGCATTACTCACAATATTGTTAATTGTGCCTATAATTAATTCAATTGCGCAGAAAAAACCCTCTGTCACAACAAAAAGCTTCAAAACATACACTTCTGCATTGGATAATAATCGGCGCATTGCTGCTGACAATAAGAACTACATTGAAGCAGTTAGTCTCATAAACGAGTGGTTGAGTAAATATGAAGAAGCTGCTGTAGATACCCAGGCTACTGTTAAAAACTGGTACCCGGGCATGTACTATAATCTTGCCTGTTATCAGAATTTGTTAGGAAGTACTACACAAGCCCTTGCTGCGTTTGACAAATGCGTAAAATTGGGATATAGCAATTATTACAACACCATACAAGACACAGATCTAAAAAGCCTCCATGGTAACAAACGCTTTGAAAAAGCCCTCTTAAGTATCCGGGAAAGGGGCGACATGAATTATATCTTAAAAACCTCACCCCCATATCTCAATGGTAAAGTAACGGCGTTGCCCCCTTTTATTTATCAATCTCCAGATTCAAAGGAGCTTGTGGACTTAAAAGTTAAATTTAATTTGGATTCAGTAGCAGGCAACGGTAACGAGATCAGCAAAATAAAAAGACTATTATTTTGGGCTTACAATATAGTGCCCCATCAAAACGGTGACAATCCACCTTCTAGAAATGCAAATGATATAATTGAGGTGTGCAAACGCGACAAACGGGGCGTGAATTGTCGAATGAAAGCGACCATTTTAAAGGATGCGTTGCACGCTGAGGGATTTAAATCCAGGATGATTACATGTATGCCAAAAGATACTGCCGACACTGATTGCCATGTGATAAACGTTGTGTGGTCTAAAACCCTTAATAAATGGCTATGGATGGATCCAACTTTTAATGCCTATGTGAGTGATAATAAGGGTGAATTATTAAGCGTCGAAGAAGTGAGAACTCACTTAATTAATAATTCGGAACTCCTTTTAAATAAGGATGCATTTAGAAACAAGGAATTTTATCTTGATTTTTATATGTCAAAGAACCTTTATTGGTTACGCTGCCCTGTTAATAGTGTTTGGGATGTGGAGACTTACTCGAAGAATAATACTGTGGTTCAGTATGTTAATTTATATCCTGGTCGTTTTAATACTGTTAACTCGTCCAGAAAAACTTCGAGTGATACCAAGGTATTTGAAATTACCAATCCAAATTATTTCTGGCAAAAGCCTCTTGATAATTAATAGCATTTGGAAAAAGAAAAATAATGGCTCATTAGTTAAATAGACAACCTTGAGGTTGGCCATAAAGTACACGTTGGTTTTCTTGTTAAGGCAGGTAAGATGATTCCTCTGAGCAAACAGCTTTTGAAGAACCGGAACTGAGATTCGGGTCTTCAAAAACTTCGATAATATTACTTTAGGAATTGATATAGCAGGTAAATATAGATTTTAATTGTCCATGAGCTAGGAAAAGCTACGCACGACACAAACTGTGAAAAACTGTCTCTTAGAAATAAACTTCAGCCCTGCAACAGAATTTAACTTTGTTCTTAGGCTGGCATCTCAGATTCAAATAAGGCCAATAAGTTTTGATAGGTTCCAATTATCAAAAAAAATGTGGAATAATGATAATGAGTTACACGAATACCTTCGTTTTTCTGTAATGCAAATTTTAGACTTATATAAGATCTTTGTCTATATGTTAGTTCTAGCGAACGGTACCTTTAGCTTTTCGCTCAATTACCCCATCTTTTAATTCAATGGTTTCTTCGAGTTTTATTTTTTTATAAATTCAAATATTGAACTGAAAAATTCCTGAGGTTGTCTTTGCCATTGCCAATAAGTATATGGCCAATCCCAATCAGCACCATTCAGTTTACCCTTTGTTATCATGTCGTGTCCGCAATCTTTTATGGTAACAACTTTATAATCCACGCCTGCATTTTTCAGATAAGTTTCCATTTTATTTTTGTTTTCGGCTGGTGGCACTAATACATCATTCTCACCAAAAACACTCAATACCGGGCATTTTATTTTATTTAAGGCCTCTTTGGGGTCATACCGATTTTTTCTCCACCATAATATGTCGTCTCCAGTTTGCGATTGGGGTATATCAAGATAATCTATCCATTTTTTATCTTTAATTTTCGCGGCATATCCTTTAAGCGCATCCCAATCTTTTGTCTTGTTACCCTGAACATATTTGAAAAAAAGTGCAGAATAATGAAGTGCAGAGTCAATAGATTCTTTTGAATAACCTTCGTCAGTCAAGGTATATTGAACACGATTAATATCTTGCTCATAAAGAGAAACTGCAGGGCCAACTATTAAAATTGCGAAGCCACAGCCTGAGACTTTATTTGCAGCCAGCGGTGTTATCCATCCTCCCTGGCTTGCACCAAGAAAACCTATTTTGACATAATTCAAATCTTTTCTTTCTTTTAGATAATTAAAAGCAGAAACAGCATCATCTGCCAGATCATTGAAATCCGCAGATGAAAAGTTACCAGTTGATTTACCGGTTCCACGTTTATCATAAAGTAAAACGCCTATGCCCTTGCTCGCCAAATCGTAGGCTAACGAATGATACCACGGGGTATCTCTGTCTTCCCATCCTGATCGATGTACTAAAATCACATACGGAATAGGCTTTTCTGATTTTTTGGGTTTAAACAAAACTCCTGCAAGCGAAACATCTGCATTAGTAAATTTAATTTCTTCCTCTGAAAAGCTCTTTTCTTTCGCTAATGCTTTTTTCAGATGAATCCGGATTCTAGGATTTATATCCTTGCTTATACCTGTTACATCTCCTGTTTTGGGGTCTAAAAAACAATAGAAATCTCCGTTGAATATCTTCACATTCAAAGTGTCCTTGCTCCGAGATATTTTTTCTGTAGCCACATTCATATAGCCAATTTCAGGGATATCGTAAGTTGTTTTATCTATATGGAAATCGAATGAAATTAATTGAACAGATCCATCCCGTGTCAAGGCACCTTCATAATGTCCCTGCGGTGTTTGACCGTATGCGATTTGTGCTATTGTAAGCAAAAGAACTGTGTAGAAGGATTTCATAATTTTAAATGATAAATTTAAAAACCAAGGCCATTCATTGTGCCAACCTAAATAACAAGCTTTAGAAGTACAATTAAACTACTTATTTGGTATTACGAAAAACCCACCTGTTCATAAGTGAACAGGTATGCGCGAAATTGAACAGGAAAAAGCTTAATGTACCATAAAAGGAATATTTGCTGTAGCCACATGATTATGACCGTCACTCACATAAACAAACAAACGGTAAGCGCCAAGCTTTGCAGGTACGCTGAGCAATGCATTTGTCAGGGAAGTTGTCGTTACCATATTGGGGATTGGTGCAGGCCTGCTTTCCCTGTCACCACCCTGCCCAAGATCCGTTGCTTCAGGCAACAGCTCCCACCTGATCGTTAGTTTGTCTTTGTCCGGATCTGAAACAGAGATCACCACTAAATATTTCTCCTCGGGATTGAGATGAATAGAACTACGTGCACTTTTGCCATCTACGGTAAATGAACTGATATTGGGTGCCCGGTTTTGAGGCCATTTGCCACTCCATTCATATTGCATGACGTCAAATACTTCTGACGTTTCCCCCGCTTCTGTAAACAGACCATACCATGTAGGTGTACGCTCCTGTTTCTGCCCCCAGAGAAATACATAGGAACCCAGACAATTCTTATCTTTCAGGATGGATGCTTCGTATCGTGTTTTGTAGACTTCAGCTTTTTCCGAACTAGTTTCTTCAACCGGGGCACCCCATGATGTTTTCGGACATTCCCAATGCCCTGTGGGTCCCCACTCAGTGACCAGGTAAGGACCATCCCAGCCTGCGGTCTGTAGCTGATCAGGGACTTTGGCCAATCCGCCATATACCTGCACCGAAAGGAAATCAAGGTCTGGACATTTAGCTTTGATGTGGTCTATTTCTATTTGATTGATGCCTGCAAGCATAGTAGTGGCAGGATGGTTCGGATCTTCCTGATGGATCATTTTTGCAATGTCATTCACAGCACTCCAGACATTGGGGTTTTTATAGTCCAGGTTCAGTTCGTTTCCGATGCCCCAGGCGAGTAAAGCCGGATGGTCCTTATACTTCTGCACTTCTTTACGCAGGTGATCCAGTTGTTTCTTTACCGCAACTGCGTCATTGTAGTCAAAACCATGACGTTCACGTGCTACATTCAGCCCCATCGTAACAGTTAGTCCAAGTTTTTCTGCCTGCTCCAGATTTGCCGCTCCGTGTTCTGTATCCCAGGTTCGGAAAGAATTTCCTCCTGCAATTTTTATGGCTTCGGTTTCTGAAGTCCCGCCTGCCCCTTTTACAAAATAAGGTTGTCCGTTTCTGATGAACGTATAACCCGTCGCTGTTTTCTTAATTTCAACCTTTAGTGCTTTGCTGTTTTGTAGGCTTACATGAGTAGTCAATCCAGAACGAATCAATTTTGCATTATCTGCTTCAATTTTGTGTAGCGACCTGACATTTACTGACGCCGAGGATGACGCACTGAAACCCGCGGTCAGTAAACAGCTTATGCCTAAAATAAGGAGATTAATACAAATGATTTCTTTCTTCATAATGCAATATAATGAATCCGTCTCTGATTTTGACTTTGGCAAAATGGAACGGGATATAGCAGATAATTTAAATTCATTGCTGTTCATTTGATTCCCTTACTTTCATTATTATTGTAATACTTTATAGCGGCTTTAAATTAGTAAGAAACCATGTATAGAAAGCACCTGATTATTCTTGTCCTTTGGCTAATCTCTGGAAGTACAGTCTTAAACGCTCAGGATTCCCTATCGGTGTGGAAAATCGAATACCAATACTTGTACAAGTCATCCGATACACTTATTAAGCGAGATGCAAAATTTGCCGATATAGCAAAATATGGAAAGGCAACACTCTATTATACAGATTCAGCCTACCGGCTCCAATACGCAGCAGATCACTGGGAAATTGGCGACTTCAGCGCCCCTCACCGCTATAGTATTTATGACAACCTGGCCAGAGAAGGGCTTTCCGCCGCACAGCAAATGCCAGACCTTTATGAACTTTCAAATGATGAATTTCCGATCATTTTATGGGCTAATGACTATAAGGCGTTGAAAGCTGAAGGAAATTTTGAACTCTTGGGAATGAGATGTAATAAGCTTATTTTTCATCCTCAAAAAAAACTTGTGGATGCCGCATATGAGGTTTATGTATCGGAGAATATACCCAAAACTCCCTGGTACCTTTTTACATTCATTGATCAGGTACCCAACGGTTTTTTAGGTTTATATAAAAAAAATGCGGCCAACACATTATTTGAAGGCATGGAAGCAAAGGAAATCAAGCGGGTCAATGTCCCATTTGATTTTTTCCGCGTTCCCCAAACCATGAAAATTAAACGGATGATTGCTCCACCCAAGCTAAATTAGTATAGATTAAAGCAGGGGTTTTTATTTCTAAAACCTAAATGCTTTCAACGCTATTTTATTATAAATTAATGAGGGAATAGTGAGATTTTTTTATTGATGTGAGACTAACATTTTGCAACTTTAAGCTGTGATCGAATTATTGTATTTCTTTCCGCCCAAGTACAAACATAATTATAGAATAACAACCTCCTCCAGAATGTGCCATTAAGCCCATTGTCTCTACTTCCGATGCACCACATAAAATACAAGAGTCCTTTTCAACATAAAAGTCGCCTTGTACATTTACCTAGTGTAAAAGTCATGACCTATAAAAACTCCCAGTAATTATCCCTGTTAATTGCAGATGACGTTTCAGGGCTGTATTTTTCCATAAACGAAGTGGGAAATTTTACTTTCACTTTAGAATTCCATTTAAGTTCAAAAGCACTTAGTTTATTGTCCTGCTCCTCTATGTAATCAATCTCGGCTTTATCCACTGTACGCCAAAAGTAGGTATTGCCATAAAAGCCGGTGTAAGCCAGATTCTTTTTGCGTTCACTAATAATAAAGTTTTCCCACAAAGCACCAATGTCATTACGCTGTGCAATAGGTGCAAAATTGTTAATGATGCTGTTCCTGATCCCATTGTCGTAAAAATAGATTTTGCGGGAAGTACTGATCTCATTGCGCAAATTTCTTGCAAGTGGATTTAAACGAAAGATAACAAAGGACTTTTGCAGCAAATCAATGTAATTATTAACTGTGGCCTTGTCTATACCCACAATCCCTGCAAGTTCATTATACGAAACTTCATTACCCACCTGCCATGCCAGTGCCTGTAAAAGTTTTAATAATGCTTCTGGCCTGCGGATGCCACCTGACTCTAAAATATCTTTATACAAATAGCTCCCAGCTAGGTTATTTAAGGTCTCAATTGCACTATCAGGATTGTTAATCACATCAGGGTACATTCCTGTTATTAAAAATTCTTCCAGCCTTGAATGAACTTTAGCAAAGGAATATTGGTCTTTTAATTCTCTCCAGGATAACGGATATAACCGATATTCCCATTTACGGCCGGTGAGCGGCTCATTGATTTTACTGGCTATTTCCAATGCCGAGGATCCGGATATAAAAAGTTGTATATCTTTTTTCGCATCAATAATCATCTTAGCACTAAGGCCAATATTTTCAAGACGCTGCGCCTCATCAAATACAACTACTTTGTAACTGCCGATGTAATTATTGATAAAAGTCTGTGTAGGATTGTTCCACGATGTTCGTGTAGCTGGATCATCTCCATTGATATAAAGATAATTCTCATTTAATGAAGCTGCTATCTTAGTAATCAGCGTAGTTTTCCCCACCTGCCTCGGCCCTAATATCACAATAGCTTTTTTAAAATCAACCTTACTTTCTAAGGTCTTTTGCAAGGCTCTTTTAATCATGATACAAATTCTATTCCCCAAATATAGCAATATTCAGGGAATATAACCCCCAAATATTGCCTTTTTTAGGGAATTTAAACATATTATCATAATGGGGTTATTGAATAACATACCCACAGTTCCTAAAAGGTTAACTTTCTGAAATTATTCATAACTCTAAAGCGAAGAAACAGTTCTGCCCATTTGGGAATCTGTACTAGCGGCAATTCCCAAATAGAATCAGATTACCTTGTGCAAGCATAGAACTCCTTATTCTGTTTTATCATAAGAAAATTGAATTCCGCAGCATCCAGAAAACTGTATAAGTGAAATTTGGGGTTAGCATATAGACCAATAAGGGTCAAAAAATACTTAAACGCAAAAAAGCCTTAGATTTCTCTAAGGCTTTCAGTGCCCTTAGATATACTTCGAACACACCAATTTCTTGAATAATTAAAAATCGTAATATTATGGATTACGATCTGGCAAATGACAAAAGTAATGCGTAGTTCCCATTGTCTGCGGCCTTTAGTGAATTGAGGTAGATATTTCGATTTTCGCTTTCTTTAGAAAGACTCCCTGCTCCCCATGTAAATATATTCCCATTAAACATTTTTTCGATAATAATATCAGCCATCAGCCGGCTATGTCGTCCATTTCCATTTGAAAAACAGTGAATACTAACTATACGGTGTTTAAACCGAACTGCTATTTCATCAGGAGAAAAAACATCATTATCAATCCAAAATCTGGCATCGTCTAACAGCGACTTTAATTCAACAGCGACTTGCCACCTGTCAACGCCAATGTTCTTATTTGTTTTGCGGAAATCCCCTGCCCATGCCCAAACATTCCTATACATTCGTTTATGCACGTCCTTGACAAAAGCTTCTGTAAGGAGGCTATTTCGTTTAAAATTTCTGCTCAAAGTCCATTGTATCGCTTCTTCGATATTCTGCTGTTCAAACTCATCCAGCTCTTCCCTGGTTGCAATGGCAGGGATTAGCAAACCTTCTTTTTCCTCTTCGTCCAATGGGGTTTGTCCATCAATATAAACTATATCTAATCCCATAAAATTTTAGGCATGTTATTTTTTATATCTTCGGTTCTCTCCTTTATTGCTTTTTCAATTCTTTCCTTGGAATTCTCCTGGTCTTCTAATTTCATGGTGTTTGATGTACGTAAAACGATTTTCGAAGCTAGCTCCATTGCCTTTTTTTCTATTAAAGTATCTAACGAACCATCCTTTGGTATAAAGCCATAAACCAATTCCATATCTAATACCCTTCCCACCTCTCTTAAGGATTTTAGCGTGATCGAACCATCCTTTTCTCTTTTTTCAATGTCCAAAATACCTTGTTTGGTAATCGACAATTTATTCCCCAATTGTTGCATTGACATACCTAGAGTAGTACGAATGGCTTTAATCCAACCAGTCGGTGGAACAGCAACCTGCTTTAAGGTAACAAAGCTTAGTAATTTATTATTAAGCTGTTGAATCATTAATGACTGTTTTCCCATATAAGTAAAGTTTTAACTTGACAATCTACCAATAAATGTAAGCATATAACTTTACAAAACCAAATAAAAGTAAAACTATAGCTTAACCTATTTTTTTTTACCTATATTTTAATTAATTACAAATGACTATTAATCAACTCGCCTCACGAAGTAACGGAATAGTGAGAACAACAAAAAATTGCATTTTAGGAATGCGCTTAAGCTTTTCTAAAAAAAGAGTTAGAATAAGGTCATTATTAGTAGAACCAAAATTCTCTAGTTAAAAATCTGGTAGAAATAATCTGAGCAAGGATGCAGTAGCTGATGACTAAATATAAAATGCAAAGCTATATTCTTAACCTCTGCTCCACAAGTTTTAGGATTGACCCTTTTTATGTAATACCGTAGTCGCGTCAAACTGAGCTTGTATCAGGCGTCAGGCGAATGGCCATGAAGCAAAAAAGCCTCTAGAGATCATCTAAAGGCCTTATAAAGATTTTTAAGAATCCTTCCCATATGGGAAACTTTGTTTGTGCACTTGTAGGGATTCGAACCCCAAACCTTCTCATCCGTAGTGAGATGCTCTATCCAATTGAGCTACAAATGCGTTTTTTTGTTATAACTCCGTTTCGTTAACGGACTGCAAAAGTAATGCTTGAAATTCAAAATAGCAATATTTTTTATAAAATTATTCAGAGCATTACTCTTGCAGAACTGTATTATGCTTCTACTGCTTTCTTAATCGCATCAAAATCAGGCATATTACCAGCATCTTCTAAAACTTCTGAATGGATAATTTTTCCTTCTTCGTTCAAAACAAACGCTGCTCTTTTAGAAACGCCCTTTAAATTGAAGACAAAATCTTCGTAAAATGCACCGTAAGCCTGAGATATTTCTTTATTAAAATCAGAAAGTAACGGAAATTGGTAAGCTTGATCTTCTTTGAATTTAGCCAGGGTAAAAGGAGAATCAACAGAAATGCCAACAACAGCAGCATTCATTCCTTCATAATAGCCAAAGCTATCTCTCATTGTACATAACTGAGCAGTACAAACACCTGTAAATGCCATAGGAAAAAAATGAACAACTACTTTTTTCCCTTGATAATCTGAAAGAGACACCTCTTTCAACTCAGAACTAAATAATTTAAAATCCGGGGCTTTATCGCCAACTTGTAATGCCATAGTATAATTAAGTTTATTGTTCAAATATAAATTTGTGATCCTCTTCTTTCAAATCAAATACTAAAGATGAGAAAACACTGACCCCTCTGCCCCTACTTCTTTAATTGCTGATCCAGAATTATCAGCCCTTCTTCAAAACTGTGTGGATTATAACCCAGGTCCCGAATAGTCTTGTCTAAAACAAAACCTGTTCTTACAGGTCTTTTTGCTGTTTGATTAAGTGTTTCTGCACTGATCTCATTGATCATGCTTTTATCAAGCTTCCAATAATCAGCTACTCTTGCTACCAGTTCAGAAATACTCATCATATCCTTCCCCGAAGCATTNTATATNCCCTGTGCATCCTTCTCAACTGCAAGCAGGCAGCANTCAGCCAAATCCTCTGCAAGTGTAGGCATGCGCCATTGATCATTAACCACNTTNATTGGNGAACCTTTTTCTAAAGCTCCCTTTGCCCATAGTACGATATTACTGCGGCTCATATCACTTACTATACCATATACTAATATAGTACGCAAAATTGCCCATCTGCAATTAGACGCTTTAATAATGTTCTCTGCCTCGACCTTCGTTTGTCCATAATAACTTAAAGGATTTGGGTCAGCCTCTTCATCGTAAGGGCCTTTTGCCCCATCAAAAATAAAATCGGTCGACAAATGCACCAACTGGATATCATGTTCTTCGCAAACTGAGATCAGTGTTTTTACCGATTCCACATTCAACTGATAAGCCAATTCCTTTTGATCTTCGCAAGTATCCACGTTGGTCATGGCAGCAGTATGAATGATGGCATCAGGCTTATAATGCCCGACAACTTCCTTCAGATTCTGCGGATCCAGAATGTCCATTTCGGCATACGTATATCCATCTTTAACAGGAAAACGATCAGCCCCTTTTGATGTTGCAATTAACTTAAATTGCTTCGTAGCAGATAACCGCTCTGTTATTTTCTGACCCAAAAGGCCATTACTTCCTGTAACTAGTATGGTTTTCATTAATGTTTATTTACAATTTTCAACAGCTGCCAATGCAGCAAAAATCACTATTTAATGCTTTAAAAGGCATAATTAAAGCCTCAATAATACCGGCTAAATTATCGATTAAAAAACTGTGGAAAAACTTTTTATTTATATATGTATTTCTTGTATAAAAATTTTAACTTTGCAAACCGAATTGTAGGCCCATAAAACAGCCTTTAACAAATTGATATTTATAATTTTACCCAAAACAATATATGCCTAACATTGGAAAAATAGCGCAGATTATAGGACCGGTAGTTGACGTGAGTTTTGCTGACGATGCTCATTTACCTCAAATTTTCTCTGCATTAGAGATTGAAAAAGAAAACGGACAGAAAGTCGTTTTAGAAGTTCAACAACATCTTGGTGAAGACCGCGTACGTGCAATTGCAATGGACTCGACCGATGGTTTGGTTCGTGGAATGAAAGCATTAGATACTGGTGCTCCTATTCAAATGCCAGTTGGTGATCAAATTAAAGGTCGCTTATTCAATGTTGTTGGTGAAGCTATCGATGGTATTAATACTGTTAGCAAAACCGGTGGCAGACCAATCCACAATGCTCCTCCTAGATTTGATGAGTTATCAACTGAAACTGAAGTACTTTTTACAGGTATTAAAGTAATCGATTTATTAGAGCCTTATGCAAAAGGTGGTAAAATCGGTTTGTTCGGTGGTGCTGGGGTAGGTAAAACGGTATTGATCATGGAATTGGTAAACAACATTGCGAAAGCATATGCTGGTTTATCTGTATTCGCTGGTGTAGGTGAGCGTACTCGTGAAGGTAATGACCTTTTACGTGAGTTTATCGAGTCTGGTGTAATCAACTATGGTGAAGACTTCCTTCATTCAATGGAAAAAGGCGGATGGGATTTGAGTAAAGTTGATACTGAAAAATTAAAAGAATCAAAAGCAACATTGGTATTCGGTCAAATGAACGAGCCTCCTGGTGCACGTGCTCGTGTAGCATTATCAGGATTAACAGTTGCTGAATATTTCCGTGATGGTGATGGCGAAGGCGCTGGAAAAGATATCCTTTTCTTCGTTGACAACATCTTCCGTTTCACTCAGGCTGGTTCTGAGGTATCTGCACTATTAGGCCGTATGCCTTCTGCTGTAGGTTACCAACCAACCCTTGCTACTGAGATGGGTTTAATGCAAGAGCGTATTACTTCAACTAAACGCGGTTCAATTACTTCTGTACAGGCTGTTTATGTACCTGCGGATGATTTAACTGACCCGGCTCCGGCTACAACTTTCGCCCACTTAGATGCTACAACAGTATTATCCCGTAAAATTGCTGAGCTAGGTATCTACCCTGCGGTGGATCCATTGGATTCTACCTCACGTATCTTATCTCCGGCTGTTTTAGGTGATGAGCACTACAACACAGCTCAACGTGTTAAAGAAACATTACAACGCTACAAAGAATTACAAGATATCATTGCAATCCTTGGTATGGACGAGTTATCTGAAGAAGATAAATTGGTTGTATCACGTGCACGTCGTGTTCAGCGTTTCTTGTCTCAGCCATTCCACGTTGCTGAGCAATTTACAGGCTTGAAAGGCGTATTGGTTGACATTAAAGATACCATCAAAGGATTTAACATGATCATGGATGGTGAAGTTGATGAATATCCTGAAGCTGCATTTAACTTAGTTGGAAGCATTGAAGAGGCTATTGAAAAAGGTAAAAAACTATTAGCTGAAGCAAACGCTTAATTTTTAAAGCGTACATAATATATATATGACATTAGAAATATTAACCCCAGATAAGAAAGTTTTTGAAGGTGACGTAACTGCAGTTACTGTTCCTGGTACCATGGGATCTTTTCAGATACTACATGACCATGCACCTATTATTTCAACTTTAGAAGATGGACCTGTAATTATTAAATGCAAAACTGGCGATCAAACCTTTACTATTAAAGGCGGTGTAGTTGAAGTTTTAAAAAACAAAATTATTGTGTTAGCCGAAGGGGTTGCTTAATATTTAATCATACAATATTCTAAAAGCCCTTTGAAATTTCAAAGGGCTTTTTTTTTATTTATAGTTTTTTATTAATACTCTCGTCGAGATGACGAAAACTTGAAAAATCCCCTCTAAAAAAATCAAAATTTCAACCAACTTTTTTAAGGTTTTCCACATTTTAAGAAGAATTTTCGCAAATTTATAATGCTAGCATAACACCTATACCGAATACCGATTTCATATTTGGTATAGCGACCGCCACGTTAAGATACGAAATTGAGATATATTTAAGAATATAATTCTTAATTATAAGAAAAATAAAGAATTATATTTTTTTTCATTTATTTTCATTCACCTATTGATAGTTTAACCGCCAAGAGGTAAATTGGATTCTATAAAACAACAAGAAATTAAACAACGATATGAACCTTTCAGTCAACGTCTTATTTACTGTAATTGTTAACCTAATTCTCCTACTGATTATTCAGAAGGATAAGGCGCTATAAAGGAATATTGAATACTTAAAATATACTAGAGCGCCACCACAAGTGGCGCTTTTTTAATGAAACATCTAAAATACAAAAACATACCTGACAAAAAATGCAATATTTCAATTCAAATACCATACTTTACTTAAACGGGCGGTTCGAAAAAGCGGCCGATTCAAACGCCGATTTGTATGGTCAGTCGTTACACTACGGCTATGCAGTTTTTGAAGGAATAAGGGCCTATTCCACTCACAATGGCACCCGTATTTTTAAGGCAAGAGAACATTTCGAAAGATTAAAACGCTCTGCAGAATTAGTTCATATTCCATTTACATGGGACATAAATAAATTAATTAAACAAACCTACAGGTTATTAGAAATCAACAATTTAAAGGATGCTTATATCCGTCCTTTAATATACTGTCCACCTGCTATGTCATTGGTTGCTGCAAAAGAAGCTTCAATCATGATCTGCGTGTGGGATTGGGAAGCTTATCTTGGACATAAACTGCTTAAAGTTTGCGTATCAAGTTTTGAACGTCCAAATCCTAAATCAACTCCTATTGAGGCTAAGGTTAGCGGCAACTATGTTAACTCCATACTAGCCACTACAGAGGCCAAACGTAAAGGATTTGATGAGGCCTTGTTGCTTGATATGTATGGCAACGTTGCTGAAGCCCCGGGTGCAAATATCTTTATCGAAAAAAATGGCAGGTTATATACCCCTCCTCTTGGAAACATTTTACCAGGTATTACCCGTGCTACAGTAATTGAACTATGCCATATTTTAGATATAGAAATTATTGAGAAACATTTATCAGTAAAAGACCTGAAACATGCGGATAGCGCATTTTTCTGTGGTACAGCTACTGAAATTGCAGGAATAGGATCGGTAGACGAATATACTTTCCCGTTAAAATGGACCGATAGCGTTGGTGCAACCATACAGCGTACCTATAAATCCCTGGTATTAGAAAAACAGAACTACGAAGTAATCATATAACTACTACATAATATAATAAGTAAATAACAAAAAAGACCTAACCACATAATATGTCACAAACACCAGAAATCAATCGCTACAGTAAAACTTTTACACAAGACCCAACACAACCGGCTGCACAAGCAATGTTGTACGGAATTGGTTTAACTAAAGCAGATATGGATAAAGCTCAGGTTGGTATTGCCAGCATGGGATATGATGGAAACACCTGCAACATGCATTTAAATGATTTAGCCAAAATCGTTAAAGACGGTGTATGGAAAAATGACATGGTCGGTTTAACATTCAGCACTATTGGTGTTAGTGATGGTATGTCTAACGGAACAGATGGAATGCGTTATTCCTTAGTTTCAAGAGATGTTATTGCCGATTCAATTGAAACCATTTGTGGTGGGCAATACTACGATGGATTGATCACTATACCTGGCTGCGACAAAAATATGCCGGGATCTATCATGGCAATGGGCCGTTTAAATCGCCCTTCTATCATGGTTTACGGTGGAAGTATCCACTCTGGGAACTACAAGGGTAAAGCATTAAACATTGTGTCTGCTTTTGAGGCATTGGGTCAAAAACTTGCAGGTAACTTAGAAGAAGANGATTTTCAGGGNGTAATCAGAAATGCTTGTCCTGGTGCAGGTGCTTGCGGAGGTATGTATACNGCTAACACTATGGCTTCTGCTATTGAAGCNTTAGGTATGAGTTTGCCTTACAGCTCCTCATATCCTGCATTAAGCGAAGAAAAAAGAAATGAGTGCTTAGAAGCCGGTAAAGCAATTAGAATTCTATTGGAAAGAAATATCCTTCCTTCAGATATCATGACAGAAAGGTCATTCCACAATGCTATCGTTACTGTTATGGTTTTAGGTGGTTCTACCAATGCAGTATTGCACTTAATTGCAATGGCTAAATCGGTAGGCTTAAATTTACAACTTAGTGATTTCCAAAAAATCAGCGACAGCACTCCGGTACTTGGTGATCTAAAACCAAGCGGAACTTACCTGATGGAAGATCTGCATGAAATTGGCGGTGTACCTGCGGTTTTAAAGTACCTGATAAAAGTTGGTTTAGTTCATGGCGACTGTATCACTGTTACTGGTAAAACATTGGCAGAAAACGTAGCAGATGCTGTAGATCTTGACTTCGATAATCAAAAAATTATATTCCCTGTAACAGAACCGATTAAAGAAACCGGTCACTTACAAATGCTTTACGGGAACCTTGCAACTAAAGGTGCTGTAGCTAAGATCAGTGGTAAAGAAGGCGAAAAATTTGTAGGCCCTGCCCGCGTGTTTGACGGAGAGCAGAAGCTGATTGCAGGAATTCAAAGTGGAAAAGTAAAGAGCGGAGACGTTGTAGTAATCAGACAGGTTGGTCCTAAAGGAGCTCCGGGTATGCCTGAAATGCTAAAGCCAACTTCGGTTATTATAGGTGCAGGATTAGGTAAAACTGTGGCTTTAATTACAGATGGTCGTTTTTCGGGTGGTACTCATGGTTTTGTAGTAGGCCACATCACTCCTGAAGCATGGGATGGCGGAAACATCGCATTAGTTCATGATGATGACATCATCACTATTGATGCAGTAAACAATTCAATTGATGTTCATTTAACTGAAGAGCAGTTGGCTACCCGCCGAGCGGTTTGGAAACAGTTGCCACCACCCGTCACAAAAGGAGTGCTCTATAAATACCTTAAACAAGTAAGCAATGCCAGCGAAGGCTGCGTTACTGATGCCTACAATGATTAATTAATTAGAAAACCTATACCCTAAACATACAACAATGGATACAGCACACGAGGAAACAACAACCTTAACAGAACCTAAAAAAACAACAACTGTTTCAGGCTCTGTGGCTTTATTGGAAGGATTAATAGCTGAGGGTACCGATACCATTTTTGGTTACCCGGGCGGCGCCATCATGCCAATTTATGATGCGCTATACGATTACAAAGAAAAATTACAACATATTTTAGTACGTCATGAGCAAGGCGGCACACACGCTGGTCAAGGTTATGCACGTACTTCAGGCAAAGTCGGTGTTGTTTTTGCAACCAGCGGTCCTGGCGCAACAAACCTGGTAACAGGTTTGGCTGATGCTCAGATAGACAGTACTCCTATGGTTTGCATCACAGGCCAGGTTTTTGCACACCTTTTAGGAACAGATGCTTTCCAGGAAACTGATGTAATTAACATCACCACTCCGGTTACAAAATGGAACTATCAGGTAACTGATGCCAATGAAATTCCTAGTGTTCTTGCAAAAGCTTTTTATATCGCACGCAGTGGAAGACCAGGTCCGGTTTTAATTGACATTACCAAAAATGCGCAGTTACAAATGTTCGAATACGAAGGATATACTCCTTGCGAACACATCCGTAGCTACCGCCCTAAACCTTTGATCAGAAAAGAATATATTGAGGAGGCTGCAGCGTTAATTAACGGAGCAAAAAAACCTTTCATCCTATTCGGACAAGGTGTTTTATTAGGTAATGCAGAACAAGAATTTAAAGCTTTTGTAGAGAAAAGCGGTATTCCGGCAGCATGGACAATACTAGGTGCCGGTGCCATCCCTACAGATCATCCGTTAAATGTTGGTATGCTTGGTATGCATGGTAACTATGGCCCTAACGTACAAACTAACGCTTGCGATGTTTTAATTGCAATAGGAATGCGTTTCGACGACCGTGTTACAGGCCGCTTAGATAAGTATGCAAAACAGGCAAAGGTTATCCATTTGGATATTGACCCGGCCGAAATTGATAAAAACGTAAAAGCAGACGTTCCTGTTTGGGGCGATTGTAAAGAAACTTTACCATTCTTAACTGCTTTGGTTGATCAGAAATCGCATACCGAATGGGTAGAGGAATTCAGGGCTTTTGATAAAACTGAGCAAGAAACCGTAATACAAAAAGAACTAAACCCGGAAAGCGGAGAGCTTACCATGGGCGAGGTTATCAATAAATTAAATGAGCTAACCAAAGGTGATGCTGTTATTGTTACCGATGTTGGCCAACATCAAATGGTTGCTTGCCGCTATGCCAAGTTTAACCAAACAAGAAGCAATATTACCAGCGGTGGATTAGGTACTATGGGCTTTGGTTTACCGGCTGCAATTGGTGCTAAATTCGGTGCTCCGGAGCGTACAGTAGTTGCCATTATTGGTGATGGTGGTTTCCAGATGACTTGCCAGGAATTAGGAACCATTATGCAAAGTGGCATCGACGTTAAAATCATGATTTTGAACAACAGATTCTTGGGAATGGTTCGTCAGTGGCAGCAGTTATTCCACGAAAAACGTTATTCTTTTGTAGACATCACCAGTCCTGATTTTGTAAAACTTGCTGATTCTTACTACATCGCAGGCAAAAAAGTTTCAGAGCGTGAAGACCTTGTTGCAGCATTACAAGAAATGTTGGACCACAAAGGTTCTTACCTTTTAGAGGTAATGGTTGCCAAAGAACATAATGTGTTCCCTATGGTTCCACAAGGAAGTAGTGTAAGCGAAATCAGACTTAAATAATTAAAGATCATGAGCAATTCCAACGATATAGAAATAACCGGAAAACAGGAATTTACGATTACTGCATATACCGAAAATAGAATCGGCATACTTAACCGTATAGCCATCATCTTCTCCAGAAGAAAAATTAACATTGAAAGTTTAAACACCTCTCCTTCAGAAATTGAACACATTCACCGTTTCAATATTCTGATCCATGAAACAGAAGAGGTGGTTCGTAAACTGGCCCGTCAGATAGAAAAGCAGGTAGAGGTATTGAAAGTATATTACAATACTAACGAAGACATCATCTGGCAGGAAATGGCTTTGTATAAAGTACCTACAGATACGATTGCAGAAAAAGTATCGGTAGAGCGTTTGCTTCGCGAATATGGCGCAAGAGCAGTAGTGATTCGTAAAGATTATACTGTTTTTGAAACCACCGGACACAGAGAAGAAACTGATAAACTGATTGAGGTGCTACAACCTCACGGACTAATTGAGTTTGTAAGAAGTGCAAGGGTTGCCATTATTAAAGACAGTGAAGGTTTTAACCGCAAGCTTAGAGAATTTGAGCGCAGAGAACCAGGCGAGGATGTGATTGAAAATGAATTCCTTGATAAAGAGAAGAATGTATTTAGCATGTAATTCGTAGCAGGCGAATAGGCATTACAGAACTAATAAAATGGAAAACACTCTTTTTAAAACGATTATACAAACCAGGAAAAACTTTATTGAGTTGATAGAAACATCAACGACTGAAGAGGTAAATGAGGTGCCCGCAGGCTTTAACAACAATATAATTTGGAACTTTGGCCATATTATATGCAGTCAGCAGATACTTTGTTATAAACTGGCCAATGTTGCCCCTGTTATAGAGGCTCAGTATATTCTGGATTATCAAAAAGGAACAAAGCCGGAAAAGTTCATTGAAGCCGAAGAAATAAACATTTTAAAAGACCTGGCGCTTAGCACTATTGATAAGCTGGCAGAAGATCTGAACAACAATGTTTTTGTAAGTTACAATGTGCGTACTACAAGCTATGGAATAGAACTAAAAAGCGCAATTGAGGCGGTACAGTTTTTTCCGATACATGATGCTTACCACTATGGCTGTGCATCATCGATTAAGAAAGCATTAAATAAAAAGTAAATAAGAACCTTATAACAAAAAACCGATAAAACGATGTCAAATTATTTTAACACATTACCTCTTAGAGAAAAATTAAACCAATTAGGTGTTTGCGATTTCATGGACAGTTCAGAATTTCTTGATGGCGTAAATGCACTAAAAGGAAAAAAACTGGTAATTGTAGGTTGTGGAGCACAAGGCCTTAACCAAGGTTTAAATTTAAGAGATAGTGGTTTAAATGTTGCCTATACTTTAAGAAAAGAAGCTATTGAAGGCAAAAGAGATTCATGGAAAAATGCTACAGAAAACAACTTTACTGTTGGCACTTACGAAGAATTAATTCCTACAGCTGATGTAGTAATTAACCTTACTCCTGACAAACAACATACTGCAGTTGTAACTGCAATTATGCCGCTAATGAAACAAGGTGCTACTTTATTGTACTCGCACGGTTTTAACATTGTGGAAGAAGGAATGCAGATCCGTAAAGATATTACGGTGATCATGGTAGCACCTAAATGCCCGGGAAGTGAAGTAAGAGCTGAGTATGTAAGAGGTTTTGGTGTACCTACCCTAATCGCTGTACACCCTGAGAACGATCCGGAAGGAAAAGGTTTAGCACAAGCTAAAGCTTACTGCGTTGGAACTGGTGGCCACAGAGCTGGTGTTTTAAAATCATCTTTTGTTGCTGAAGTAAAATCAGATTTAATGGGCGAGCAGACTATCCTTTGTGGTTTGTTACAAACTGGCTCAATCCTTTCATTCGACAAAATGATTGAAAAAGGAATCGATGCTGGTTATGCTTCTAAACTTGTTCAGTATGGTGTTGAAGTAATTACTGAAGCATTAAAACATGGCGGTGTTTCTGGTATGATGGACAGATTAAGCAATGTAGCTAAAGTTAAAGCTTTTGAAATTTCAGAAGAATTGAAAGACATTATGCGTCCGCTATTCCAAAAACATCAGGATGATATCATGAGCGGTGAATTTAGCCGTACAATGATGGAAGACTGGGCTGCTGGTGACAAAAACTTATTGGCATGGCGTGCAGCTACAGGAGAAACTGCTTTTGAAAAAACTCCTGCCGGCGATGTAAAAATCGGCGAACAAGAATATTTTGACAACTATACTTTAATGGTTGCTTTTGTTAGAGCAGGTGTTGAATTGGCTTTCGAAACAATGGTTCAGGCTGGTATTAAACCAGAATCAGCTTACTATGAGTCGTTACACGAAACACCACTTATTGCCAATACCATTGCGCGTAAAAAGTTATTCGAAATGAATCGTGTGATCTCTGACACTGCTGAATATGGTTGTTACTTATTTGATTATGCTTGTAAACCTTTACTAGCTGATTTCATGACTAAAGTAGATACCGATTTAGTAGGTAAAAACTTTAACGAAGGTAAAGATGGTTCGGTTGATAACAGAACGTTAATTGCAATTAATGAGGCGCTTCGTTCTCATGAAGTTGAAATAGTTGGCGCTAGATTAAGAAAAGCGATGACTGCAATGAAATCTATAAAAACAGCATAATAATATTAAATGTCACAGCCCGTCGTCCATATCACAAAACTAAATTTAAAGTATCGGCACAAACCCGTGTTAATGGATTTGAACTGGACTATAAATCGTAACGAGAATTGGTTGTTGTGTGGAACAAGCGGAAGTGGCAAAACATCATTAGCTAAAGCTATGGCCGGTATAGGCCATAGCTACAGTAATATTGAAATCAACTTTAATCCTCAAAGCAGTTTACCTGCTATCGCCTATTATGTGGCCAATTGGTTTCAATTTAAAGACTTGGAAGGCCAGTCTAATTTCTATTATCAGCAGCGTTACAATAAGCAATCAACAGAAACTACAGCCACAGTAAAAGCTGAATTGGAAAGTTTCGGCAAAAAACATTCACTTTCAATTCATGAAGTAGATAGGGTTCTAGCCGCACTAGGGTTTTCGGAATTAAAAGACTCCACACTTATCCAGTTATCCAGCGGAGAACATAAAAAATTACAATTGGTTAAGGCCTTATGGTTAAAACCGCAGTTGTTAATACTTGATCTTCCTTACAACGGATTGGATGTACTTTCCCGTAAAAACTTAAACGCTTTACTTGAAGAAATTTCTGAAGCAGGAACACAGTTGATCTTAATCAGCAACGAAGCCGAGCTACCTGGCTGCATCAATCGCATTGCGACAATTGAGGAAGGCAAATTAGTCGAAATTTCTGCTGATGAACGTACCTGGAATGATATAGAAGCGTCTGATAAACCTGTTCCTACATTTTTGAGTGAATCGGTTGTAAATGCTTCATCTGCAGAGATCATTAGAATGATCAATGTAAATATCAGCTACGGCGAAAAACAGGTGTTAAAAAATATCAATTGGGAAGTTAAAGCGGGTGAAAAATGGGTATTGCATGGCCATAACGGCTCTGGAAAATCAACTTTGTTAAGTTTAATCTGTGGCGATCATCCTCAGGCTTACGCCAATGATTTTCATTTATTTGGAAACAAAAGAGGAAGCGGAGAAAGCATCTGGGAGATTAAAGAACGAATTGGTTTAATATCACCAGAATTGCACTGGTATTTTGATCCTTCAGCAACTGTTTGGCAAAGTATTGTTTCTGGCTTTTATGATAGTTCAGGCTTATTTTGTGATCCGGGGTATTCAAAAAAGGCTAAAACCGATGAATTAATTCATTATTTCGGCCTGGATGAATATAAAAATACCTTGATGAACGAACTTCCTCTTGGTAAACAAAGACTGGCATTATTGGCCCGTACCATTGTAAAAAACCCGGAGCTATTGATATTGGATGAACCTTGCCAGGGATTAGACCAGCAACAAACATTGCATTTTAACAAACTGGTAGATGAATTGTGCAAAAATGGTACAACATTGATTTATGTTGGTCATTTTGAATCACAGATACCGGGCTGTATTGAGAAAAGAATTTTATTAGAAAACGGTGAAGTAAAATCCGTCGAAACCTTATTAGAGAGCGTACTATGAAGAAGAATATCTTAGTAATACCCGGCGATGGCATCGGGCCTGAAGTAACCACATGGGGGAAAGCCATTTTAGAACAAATAGCCGAAGATTTTGGCCATGAGTTTACCTTTGACGAAGCTTTAATGGGTCATGCTGCTATTGAAGCAACAGGCAGCCCATTGCCAGATGAGACCCTGGAAAAAGCCAAACAAAGTGATGCAATCCTCTTTGGAGCTGTAGGGCATGCCTTGTATGATAACGATCCTTCGCTTAAAGTACGCCCGGAGCAAGGTTTACTTAAGATCCGTAAAGAATTGGGTCTTTATGCCAACCTACGCCCTATTTTATTGTTTGATGAATTGTTAAATGCATCAAGCATTAAACCAAGTATACTAAAGGGTACAGATATTTTATTTTTCAGAGAGCTGACAGGTGACGTTTATTTCGGAGAGAAAACACTTTCTGAGGATAGAAATACCGCGTCGGATTTAATGATCTATCACCGATACGAAATAGAACGAATAGCACACAAAGCTTTTCAGGCTGCAATGCAGCGTAACAAAAGGTTATGTTCGGTAGATAAAGCTAACGTACTTGAAAGCTCCAGGTTATGGAGGGCAACCGTACAGGCTATCGCTAAAGAATACCCTGAGGTTGAAACCGAACATATGTTTATAGACAATGCCGCAATGCAACTGATCAAAGATCCTAAGCGCTTTGACGTAGTACTAACTGCCAATTTATTTGGTGATATCCTTACAGATGAAGCTTCGCAGATTGCAGGCTCAATGGGGATGTTAGCCTCGGCCTCAATTGGTGATGGTACTGGTTTCTTTGAACCAATTCATGGCTCTGCACATGATATCACCGGGAAAGACCTGGCCAACCCGCTGGCTTCTATCCTATCCGTAGCGTTAATGCTCGAAATAGGTTTTGGACTAAAAGAAGAAGCCAAAACAGTAGTTGCTGCAGTTGACAAAGTACTCAAAGAAGGCTTCAGAACTAATGACATTGCCGACGGCACCACAAATCCTTATAAAGTATTAGGTACTAAGGAAATGGGTAAACTCGTCTTAAAATATATTACACAAAAAACCTATACTAACTAAAAACGAAAATTATGTTACACGATCCAAATAGAGTTTATGTGTTTGACACCACGTTGCGTGATGGTGAACAAGTGCCGGGTTGCCAATTAACAACCCCAGAGAAAATAGAAATTGCCAAAGAATTGGAAGCTCTTGGCGTGGATATTATTGAAGCAGGTTTTCCTATTTCAAGTCCAGGTGATTTCCAAAGCGTTGTAGAGCTTTCTAAAGCGGTATCTGAGCCGATCATTTGTGCACTTACACGTGCAAATAAAGGTGATATTGATTCTGCTGTTGCTGCATTGAAATTTGCAAAACGTCCGCGAATCCATACTGGTATCGGCTCGTCTGATATGCACATCAAACATAAATTTAACAGTACAAGAGAAGATATTTTAGCACGTGCAGTTGAAGCCGTTAAATATGCCAAGCAATTTGTAGAGGATATTGAATTCTATGCAGAAGACGCTGGTCGTGCCGATGTACACTTTCTTGCCCAGATGGTAGAAGCGGTTATTGCAGCCGGTGCTACTGTAGTAAACATACCAGATACAAATGGTTATTGCCTACCAGATCAGTACGGAAGCAAAATCAAGTTTTTGAAGGAGAACGTAAAAAACATTGACAATGCCATTATATCTGTGCATTGCCATAATGATTTAGGTTTAGCTACCGCAAATTCAATTGCAGGCTTACAAAACGGTGCCCGTCAAATTGAAGGTACTATTAATGGTATCGGAGAACGTGCAGGTAACACCTCTATTGAAGAGGTCGTCATGATTTTAAAAACGCACCAGACATTAGGTTTGCATACCAATATCAACACTAAAAACTTTTATGAGTTGAGCCGTATGGTAAGTTCGCAAATGCGCATGCCGGTACAACCAAACAAAGCAATTGTTGGAAGCAATGCCTTTGCACACAGCTCAGGTATCCACCAGGATGGTTTCTTAAAAAACCGCGAAAATTACGAAATTATACGCCCGGAAGATGTTGGTTTCCCTGATGCAAGTATTGTACTTACCGCACGCAGTGGCCGTCATGCTTTAAAGTTCCATTTGGAGCGCTTAGGCTTTAATTTAAATAAAGAAGAATTGGGCGAAGCCTACCATCGCTTCCTTACAGTGGCAGATAGTAAATTAGATATTAATGATGATGATCTTTTGTTAATGATGGGCAAGCAACAATTAGCTTAACCTTTATCTCACAAAAAGAATTCATAATAAAAAAAGAAAAAAATGAGCAAAACATTATTTGATAAGGTGTGGGACACTCACGTGGTACGTAAAATAGAAGGTGGCCCCGATGTGCTTTTTATTGATCGCCACCTTATCCACGAAGTTACAAGCCCTGTTGCCTTTTTAGGTTTAAAAAGCAGAGGAATAAAAGTTTTATACCCTGAACGTACATTTGCTACGGCAGATCATAACACCCCAACAATTAACCAGCATTTGCCGGTTGCAGATCCGCTTTCGGCTAACCAGTTAAAGGCATTAGAGTCTAACTCTAATGAATATGGTATCAGCCACTGGGGACTAGGCCATCAAAAAAATGGTATCGTACACGTTGTAGGTCCTGAGTATGGAATCACACAACCTGGTGCTACTATTGTTTGTGGCGATTCACATACATCTACGCATGGTGCTTTTGGTGCTATCGCTTTTGGCATTGGTACTTCTGAAGTAGAAATGGTACTTTCTACACAGTGCATTATGCAGCCAAAACCTAAAAAAATGCGCATCAATGTTAATGGTAAATTAGGTGTAGGTGTTACGCCTAAAGATGTTGCATTGTTCATCATCTCTCAGCTTACAACTTCTGGCGCAACCGGATATTTTGTTGAATATGCTGGTGATGTTTTTGAAAACATGACTATGGAAGGCCGTATGACGGTTTGTAACCTAAGTATTGAAATGGGCGCCCGTGGCGGTATGATCGCTCCTGATGAAACTACTATCAATTATGTAAAAGGTCGTGAGTTTAGCCCTAAAGGCGAAGCGTGGGATAGAGCATTAGCGTATTACAAAACGTTAAAAACTGATGCCGATGCTGTTTTTGATAAAGAATTGACTTTCGACGGTTCTTCAATTGAGCCAATGATCACATATGGTACAAACCCTGGAATGGGAATGGGAATTTCTCATGATATCCCTGACGCTGCTCACGCAGAAGGTGGTGCTGCAACCTATGCTAAATCATTAGGTTATATGGGCTTCTCTGAAGGCGAATCTATGATCGGTAAGAAAATAGATTTCGTTTTTGTTGGTAGCTGTACCAATGGACGTATCGAAGATTTCAGAGCATTTACTTCTATCGTAAAAGGCAGACATAAAGCTGACGATGTAACCGTTTGGTTGGTTCCGGGTTCTCATATTGTTGAGGCTCAAATCAAAGAAGAAGGCTTACTGGATATTTTAACCGAAGCTGGCTTTGAATTACGCCAACCTGGTTGTTCTGCATGTTTAGCTATGAACGACGATAAGATACCTGCTGGAAAATATGCGGTAAGTACCTCGAACAGAAATTTTGAAGGAAGACAAGGTCCTGGTTCAAGAACCATGTTAGCCAGTCCGCTAGTTGCTGCAGCTGCAGCTGTTACCGGCGTGGTTACAGACCCAAGAACATTAATTGAAGAACTTGTCTAAACACACTTAAAAGATTAAAATGGCCTACGATAAATTTAATATACTAAAAAGCACCGCGGTTCCACTTCCAATAGAAAATGTGGATACCGATCAGTTAATTCCTGCACGCTTTTTAAAAGCTACAGAACGCGTTGGGTTTGGCGACAACCTTTTCCGCGACTGGAGATATAACCCAGATAATACACCCAAAAAAGACTTTGTATTAAACAACCCTGTTTACAGTGGTAAAATACTTGTTGGTGGTAAAAACTTTGGTTCAGGCTCATCAAGAGAGCATGCTGCCTGGGCGGTTTATGATTATGGATTCAGATGTGTAGTATCAAGCTTTTTTGCTGATATCTTCAGAAACAACTGCCTAAACATTGGTGTATTACCAGTTCAGGTTAGTCCCGAGTTTTCTGAAAAGATCTTTGCTGCAATTTTTGCTGATCCTAATACAGAACTGGAAGTAAACTTACCGGAACAAACCATTACGCTTTCAGCAACAGGTGAAAAAGAGAAATTCGAAATCAGTTCGTATAAAAAAGACAATATGCTGAATGGTTTTGATGACATCGACTACCTGCAAAGCATAAAACCGGAAATCGAAGAGTTTGCGTTGCAGCTTCCTCTTTAAGAAATTACCCGTCATCCTGAGCTATTGCCTGTCGTGAGACTAAGCATTAAAAAAAGTAATGATGACAAATAATCGTCATGCTATAGCACACCTATAGCACCCCTCGTCATCGCGACGATGACGGATAATTAGTATAAAAAAAGTAAGACCCGATACATGGAAAGAAGGAAAATAGAGATAATGGATACTACACTCCGCGATGGAGAACAAACATCGGGTGTGTCTTTTTCCATTTCAGAAAAGTTAACCATAGCCCAGTTATTATTGGAAGAACTCCATGTTGACCGGGCTGAAATTGCTTCTGCACGTGTATCTGACGGAGAGTTTCAGGCAGTAAAAGCAGTTTTAAATTGGGCGGAAGCAAACGGATATGCAGATCGTATAGAAGTATTATCTTTTGTAGACAACGGTGTTTCTATCGACTGGATGTTAAAAGCAGGTGTTAAAGTTCAGAACCTGCTCACCAAAGGTTCTCTAAACCATTTAACGCACCAGCTTAAAAAAACACCAGAACAACATTTTGCAGAAATTAAGCATGTTATTGATCTGGCAATTGCCAACAACATCGCCACCAATGTTTATTTAGAAGATTGGAGTAATGGCATGCGTAACTCTCCGGAGTATGTGCTTCAATATTTAGATTTTCTGACTACACAGCCCATAAAAAGAATATTATTACCGGATACACTGGGCATTTTAACACCTGGCGAAACCTTTAAATTTATTACTGAGCTTAAATCAAAATATCCGGATACCCATTTCGATTTCCACGCACATAACGATTATGACCTTGGTACAGCCAATGTTTTAGAATCTGTAAAAGCTGGAATAAGTGGTTTGCATTTAACAGTAAACGGGATGGGCGAAAGAGCAGGAAATGCAGCAATGGCTAGTGCTATTGCCGTAATTAATGATTTTGCGCCTGAGGTTGAAGTACAACTTAGAGAATCTTCGATTTATAAAGTTAGCAAGCTGGTTGAAACATTTTCGGGTGTTAGGATCCCTTCGAACAAACCGATTGTTGGCGATAATGTATTTACCCAAACAGCCGGAATTCATGCTGATGGGGACAATAAAAATAACCTGTACTTTAACGATCTCCTACCTGAACGTTTCGGCAGAAAACGCAGTTATGCATTAGGAAAAACTTCCGGCAAAGCCAATATTGAAAAAAACCTGCAAGAATTAGGCTTAAAACTAAACGATGCCGACCTGAAGAAAGTTACTCAAAGAGTTATTGAATTAGGCGACAAAAAAGAAACCGTAACCAAAGAAGATCTTCCTTACATCATTTCGGACGTGTTGGACAGCAGCCTTTATGAAGAAAAGGTTATTGTAGAATCGTATGTATTGATGAATGCAATGGGCTTACGTCCATCTGCTACTATCTCTGTAGTAATTGAAGGGGAAAAGTTCGAAGAGAATGCGCAAGGCGATGGTCAGTTTGATGCGTTTATGAATGCATTAACAAGGGTTTATGCAAAAAAAGAAAGGAGCTTACCAAAGCTGATTGATTATGCTGTAAGGATAGCGCCCGGAAGTAATTCTGACGCTTTATGTGAAACAATTATTACCTGGGAAACCGAACAGAAAGTATTTATAACCAGAGGCCTTGATTCAGATCAGACAGTGTGTGCGATTAAAGCTACCCAGAAAATGTTGAACATTATTTAAAGGTAAATTAGCATCACAAATAAAAACTGGTTATAATTAAAGAAATATTAAAAAACACAACTAAAAATATATGAAACTTAATATCGCTCTTTTAGCGGGAGACGGAATTGGACCTGAGGTTATTGATCAGGCAGTTAAAGTATCAAATGCCGTAGCACAAAAATTTAATCACGAAATTGTATGGACTTCTGCCCTAACCGGCGCTGCAGCAATTGATGCTGTTGGCGAACCTTACCCAGATGCAACACACGATATCTGTATGGCAGCTGATGCTGTTTTGTTTGGCGCTATTGGTCATCCACGTTACGACAATGATCCAAAAGCTACCGTTCGTCCGGAACAAGGACTTCTAAAAATGCGTAAAAAACTGGGCTTATTTGCAAATGTACGCCCAACATTTACTTTCCCATCTTTAATCGATAACTCTCCATTAAAAAGAGAGCGTATAGAAGGTACAGATCTTATTATCCTTCGTGAGTTAACAGGTGGTATTTATTTTGGCGAAAGAGGTAGAAAAGACGATGGCAACACAGCTTTCGATACTTGTACCTATACCAGAGTAGAGGTTCAGCGCCTTGCTAAATTAGGCTTTGAAATGGCGATGGCCCGTGGTAAAAGACTTTGCTGCGTAGATAAAGCAAACGTATTGGAAACATCACGTTTGTGGAGAGAAACCGTACAGGACATGGAAAAAGATTTCCCTGAGGTTACAGTAAGCTACGAATTTGTTGATGCAGTTGCGATGCGTTTGGTGCAATGGCCAAATTCATATGATGTATTGATCACAGAAAACCTATTTGGTGATATTTTAACTGACGAAGCATCTGTAATTTCTGGCTCTATGGGCCTTATGCCATCTGCTTCAATTGGTGTTCATACGTCTTTATTTGAGCCAATTCACGGTTCTTACCCTCAGGCTGCCGGTAAAGACATTGCCAATCCTTTGGCAACCGTATTGTCTGCCGCAATGATGTTTGAAGATGCTTTCGGATTAAAAGAAGAAGCAGAATTGATCAGATCAGTAGTAAACAAATCTCTTGCAGAAGGAATTGTAACTGAAGACCTATCTGGAAAAAATAAAGCATACAAAACCAGCGAAGTTGGTGATTGGTTGGCTAAAAATATATAACAGCTAACCACTTTTTCCTTATCAATTAATTAAAACACTCGTCATCCTGAATTTATTTCAGGATCCCGCAAATCGCATTCGCAACTTCTAAAGGGGGATCCTGAAATAAATTCAGGATGACGAGCGTTAATGCTATAGCCCCTTATATATTTCAGAACATGACAGAGAATCCTGTTAAATTAGACTCAAAGGCTGCGTCACAGCGGTTAGCAGATGTTGTAAAACATACCCCACTCATTTACAATTCCAAGTTATCTGAAAAATACGACTGCGAAATATATCTGAAACGTGAGGACCTCCAAATCGTGCGATCGTACAAATTACGCGGTGCTTACAATATGATCAGTCAGCTAACGCCAGAAGAATTGAGCAGAGGGGTTGTTTGTGCAAGTGCTGGTAATCATGCTCAGGGGGTTGCTTTCTCTTGCGATAAGCTGGGTACAAAAGGTGTAATTTTTATGCCTGAAATTACGCCAAGACAAAAAGTAAAACAAACAGAAATGTTTGGGAACGGCAGCGTAGAGCTTGTTTTAGTTGGAGATACTTTTGATGATTGCCTTATGGAGGCGCTGGCCTATACTAAGGAGCACAACATGACTTTTATTCCACCGTTTGATAATTACAGCATTATTGAAGGTCAGGGTACTGTTGGTGTAGAGATATTCGAAGATCTGCCGGGCGTTGAGGTGGTAATTATGCCAATCGGCGGTGGTGGTCTTGCCGCAGGTGTAGGAAGCTATTTAAAAAACGAAAATCCAAATATACAGCTGATAGGTGTTGAGCCTGAAGGCGCCCCGTCTATGTTAAAAGCATTTGAGCATGGTGGCCCCATAACATTACCTGAAATAAACCGTTTTGTTGATGGAGCGTCGGTAAAGCGTGTAGGTAACTTAACTTACGACCTTTGCACAAAGGTGCTAGACAATATGTTACTGGTTGCAGAAGGAAAGATTTGCACCACCATATTAAAACTTTATAATGAGGATGCTATTGTTGTAGAACCAGCAGGAGCATTATCTGTTGCTATTCTGGATGCTTGCAAGGATAAAATAAAAGGAAAAACTGTAGTTTGCGTGGTGAGCGGTGGCAATAACGACATCGAGCGCATGCAGGAAATTAAAGAGAAATCTTTACTTTATGAAGGACTTAAACATTACTTCATTGTCCGTTTTCCGCAAAGGCCAGGAGCACTTAAGCTTTTTGTGAACAATGTGCTTGGTCCGCATGATGACATTACCCGCTTTGAATTCATTAAAAAAACCAATAAGGAAAATGGCCCCGCTTTGGTTGGTATTGAGCTTACAGATCGCGCAGATTATGATGCTTTAGTGCAAAGAATGAAGGAATTTAAGTTTGAAATTATAGAGCTTAATAATGACAAAACACTATTTGAATATTTGGTTTAATTTGGCAGTAAATAACAATATTCTGCATAACATTTTAATTACAGAATAAGCAAACACAGTGCTTTAATTTTTATGGCAATAAATTTGCTTGACTAATTTCAAAACACACAAATCACATGAAAAAGCTATTATTTTTAATCCTATGTACCACCACGCTAGGCTTGGTGTCGTGCAAAAAAGACACCATTATAAATGAAACGCCGAACAGGACTTTCATTTATACGATCCAGCCGAATGATTGGAAGTTGAGTAGTGACGGGTACAACTATACTGCTACTTTAAATGTAGATGAGATTGATGATATTACTATGGATGATGAAGCTGTTTTGGTATACTTAACACACCCTATAAATTCGACTAGCTACATACAAGTTCCTTTTACATATGACGTAAAGAGCTATAGTTATGAGCTTTACAAAGGTGGAATTAGCATAGACATACAAAGTTCAGATGATCAGAACACTACGCCCATTAAACCAACGACAGCAATGACTGCAAAAATTGTTATTATCCCTTCGAATTTCCAACCGTAAACTCAGTCGGAATAGCTTCAGGATAAAGATTAAAAATCAATTATATTCTAAAAACCAGCACTTGATAAGCGCTGGTTTTTTCGTATCAAAAAAGTTACCATTCACATATACTAGCGCCTTAATTAAGTTCAAACTATATTATCTATATTAGAGATAACAACCAAATAATAAACGACTTCTAGAACTTTAGAAGATATTTAATGGCCTAAATCATCCCGATATGCCTAAATATTACTTTAAAAGACTTGAGTACCTGAACGCGCTCATACCAAACAGAATCATTGGTCCATTTAAGGGATCAACTGAAAATTATAATGCCATTAGGCGACACCAGCCTACGCCCCAAGAAATTTTAAGAACTCATCCCATGCCGTAATATTTTAACGACTCTCACCGTCNTGCAATTCATTTAATCTAGCCATCCCCTATTAAAATGAACACAAANGTTAACGCTTCCTCCACCCCTAGTAAGATTNNGATGCTAAAAGGTTTTATTGACAATAATAAAACCCTGACAACAATCTTATTCTTAATTTCTATAAGCTTATTGGTTTATTTTCCTGTGCTTTCGCATAAATTCCAGATGCGTTGGGACGACCAATGGGTTGTAGTTAATGCCTACACAGAAGATGGCTTAACACGAAGCAACTTATGGGCAATACTGACCGAGTTTTACAATGG
>Ga0065704_10000397_pt1 | contig 36182 bp, 29 predicted proteins | sample SwiRhicommuniRL2_FD_59091 | JGI IMG/M metagenome (GOLD analysis project Ga0065704, IMG submission 59091) | Switchgrass rhizosphere bacterial communities from Rose Lake, Michigan, USA - RL2 v2 (version 2) | ecosystem: Host-associated > Plants > Roots > Rhizosphere > Soil | place: East Lansing, MI | reverse complement strand
GCCGAGGCCGCCGCACTGGCCGCCGACGCCCGGATGCTGCCCGACACGCCCTACAACCTGGCGAAGCTGCGCGCGATGGATGCCGACGTGCGATGGAAGGCCCACCGCATCAATGCCCCCGGCCTGCCCCTCGATGACATGGATGCCCACCTGCTGCTCGAAGGCGGCCTGTTGCGCCTGGAGCCGCTGAACTTCGGTGTCGCGCAGGGCGACATCCGTTCGCAGATCCGCATGGATGCGCGCAGCAGCCCGATCCGCACCCAGGCCCGCATCGCGGCGCGCGGACTCGACCTGGGAGAACTTTTCCCGCGGGCCGAACTGACGAAGTCCGCCATCGGGCGCATCGGCGGCGATATCTCGCTGACAGGCACCGGCAATTCGATCGCCGCCATCCTCGGCAGCTCCAGCGGCGAAGTCGCCATCGGCATGGGACGTGGCCAGATCAGCAACCTGCTGATGGAACTGGCCGGCCTCGATATCGCCGAGGCGTTGAAGTTCCTGGTGACGAAAGACCGCACCGTGCCCGTCCGCTGCGCATTCGGCGACTTCGCCGTCAAGGGCGGCGTGATGCAGGCACGCGCGCTCGCGTTCGACACCACCGATACGCTCATCGTCGGCAAGGGCCAGATCAGCCTGAAGGACGAGACGCTGGACCTGGAGCTGCGTCCAAGGCCGAAGGACCGCAGCATCCTAGCGCTTCGCTCACCCCTAGTGGTGGGAGGCACGTTCAAGGACCCGTCGTTCCGTCCCGACTTCAAGCGACTTGGGCTACGCGGCGCCACCGCGCTCGCATTGGGCAGCATCGCACCGCCGGCCGCGCTGCTGGCGACGATCGAAGTGGGTCCCGGTGAAGACAGTGGCTGTGGCGGGCAGTACGCGAAGTAGTGATGCCAGGCTCAGCTGGCGATGTAGCGCTGCAACTGGTCCAGCTCGACCTGCTGGTCCTCGATCACGGCCTTGACCAGGTCACCGATGGAAATCACGCCGACGATCGCCTCGCCCTCCACCACCGGCAGATGACGGATGCGATGCTCGGTGACGATCTGCATGCAGTGGTCGACACTGTCGTCCGGACGTACCGTCACCACCCTGGCCGTCATGATGTCGCGCACCGGCGTGTTGGATGAAGACCGTCCCTGCAGCACCACCTTGCGCGCATAGTCGCGCTCGGACACGATGCCGCAGAGTCGCGCGCCCTGCATGGCGAGCACCGCGCCCACGCCCTTCTCCGCCATCAGCTTGATCGCATCGAGGACGGAGGCATCGGGAGAAACCGAAAAGACTTCAGGGGTCTTGGACCCCAGCAACTGACGAACCGTGCGCATGGCGATCTCCGGAATGGGGAGCGGGTCGATCTGGCACGGGCAAGGATACTCCTGCCGCCGCCGGTTGCCACGCGTCGACCAGGTACAGCGGACGCTGCTTGGATTCCTCGTACAGACGGCCCAGGTATTCGCCGATCAGTCCCAGCGCCACCAGCTGCGTGCCGCCGAGGAACAGGATGACCACCATCATGGTCGGCCAGCCCGCGACCGGATCCCCGAACAGGAACGCCTTGGTCACGATGTAGATGGCGAACGCGAACGCCATCAGTGCCGTGAGCACGCCGATGTACGTCGCAACCCTCAACGGCGCGGTGGTGAAACTGGTGATGCCCTCCAGCGCGAAGTTCCACAGCTTCCAGAAACCGAAGCTGCTGCTGCCGGCCACCCGTGCTTCGCGATGGTAGGGCACTGCCACCTGGTTGAATCCGACCCAGCCGAACAACCCCTTCATGAAACGGTGCCGCTCCCGCAGTTCGCGCAATGCGGCAAGCGCACGCGGCGAGAGCAGGCGGAAGTCGCCGGTGTCGGCGGGGATGGGTGTCTTCGACAAGCGGCCGATCACGCGGTAGAACGCATGCGCCGTGGCGCGCTTCAGCCAACCCTCGCCTTCGCGCGCGATCCGCGTGCCGTGCACGTTGTCGTAGCCGGCCTGCCACTGGCGCACGAATTCCCCAATCAGCTCCGGAGGGTCCTGGCCATCGGCATCCAGGATCAGCGCCGCACCGATCTCTACCCGATCCAGTCCCGCCGTCAGCGCCGCCTCCTTGCCGAAGTTGCGTGAAAGCCGCAAAGCGGAAACGCGCGAATCCGATGCCGCCAACGCGCGCAGCACCGCCCAAGTGTCATCCCGGCTGCCATCATCCACGTACAGGACGCGACCTTGCACCTCCGGGATCGCATCCAGTGCCGCCATGATGCGCGGATGCAGCAGCGGCAGCGATAGCGCTTCGTTATAGGCAGCCACCACCACGGTGACCTGCCACGTGCCCACAGCGCTCATCGCAACGTCTCCAGATAGGCCGTCCCGCCAATCTGGCCAACCTGCCTCTGGATGCGTCGTGCCTGGCGCTGCACGTAGGGGCCAGGTTTCTGCGCGCTGTAGCGGCGCGGCGCCGGGAGCACCGCGGCCAGGCGGGCGCTTTCGGCGGGTGTCAGGCGTGCCGCATCCTTGCCCCAGTAGCTTCGTGCCGCAGCCTGGCCGCCGTACACGCCATCACCGAATTCCGCAACGTTCGCGTACACCTCAAGGATGCGATGCTTCGGCCACAGGATTTCGATCAACACCGTGTACCAGGCCTCCAGCCCCTTCCGCGCCCAACGGGTGACGGCATGACGGCCTTGCCACAGGAACAGGTTCTTGGCGACCTGCTGGCTGATGGTGCTAGCGCCACGCAGTCGCGTCACCGGCCGGCCGCGCTTTTCGGCACGCTCGACCATCTTGCGGTTGTGTGCGCGGGCCTTCTCGATGGCGGCCAGGTCGAACCCCCGATGGACGGCGAAGTTCTGGTCTTCCGCCGCCACCATCGACACCGGCAGGCTGGGGGCGATGCGCTCCATGTCACGCCAGTCGTAGGCAATGCGGAAGCCCCATTCCCCCTGTCCCCAGGCTTCGAACATCCGGGCCGCCATGAACGCGGTAAACGGCGGATCGACGAACCTCAGCACCGCGACCTGCAGGATGCTGGCAGCCGCGAACAGGAACGGCAGCGCGAGCAGCCAGCGGAACCAACGACGCGGTCGCCGCGCCTTGACGGCCGTCGGCACATTCATCGGGCCATCCCGAGCTTGAGGATGGTCATGGTTGCCCCCATCGTGGCGTTTCCCTTGGCGGATTCGTACGGCGCATTATGCCGAGACGCTCCGCCCGACCGCACTTCCCCTGTATGGATCTCCCGTGACCGCCGACGCCACCGCCGATACCCTGACCCGATTCCTGCTCCCCGCTGCTGGCGTCCGTGGCGTGGCCGTGCGCCTGGACGATGCTTGGCAGACCATGGCCGGACAGGACGCATATCCGCCGGCCGCCCGCGAATTGCTGGGTGAAGCCAGTGCTGCGGCGGTGCTGTTCACCGGCCACACCAAGGTGGATGGGCGGTTGTCCATCCAGCTTCGCAGCAGCGGCACCCTGCGTACCCTGTTCGCAGAGTGCACGGCGGCTGGCACCGTACGCGGCATCGTCCAGATACCGGAAGAACAGGATGCCCCGCGCGATCTGCGCGACCTGGGCGACGACGCCCTGCTTGCCATCACCATCGAGAACCCCGGACTGGATCCCCGCGAACCCCAGCGCTACCAGAGCCTGGTCGGGCTTCAGGCCAGCCGCCTGGCAGAAGCCTTCGAGGACTACTTCCGCCAGTCCGAACAACTGCCTACCCGACTGCTGCTGTCCGCTGACGGCGAGCGCGCCTGCGGCCTGATGCTGCAGAAGCTGCCGGGTGACGAGGGCGACGTCGACGGCTGGAACCGGGCGGGCGCCCTCTTCGATACCCTCGGTGAAGCCGAACTGCTGGCGGTCCCCACCCGGGACCTGCTGCACCGCCTGTTCCACGAGGAAGCCCCGCAAATACTGACCGAACGCCCAGTTCGGTTCGGATGCTCTTGTTCACGCGAACGGGTTGAGAGCATGCTGCAGTCGTTGGGGGAGGAGGAGGCGACGGCCGCACTGGCCGACGGGGTGGCTGAAGTCCGTTGCGAGTTCTGTGGGCAACAGTATCGATTCACGCCCTCGGAGATCGCGGAACTTTTCAGTCCGCACCCGGTCGAAGTCGGGGCGTCGCACCGCCTGCAGTAGTCCGGTCATCAACCGGACGCCCCGGGGACTTGTTAAAGAAACATAAACGGCATAGCATCGGTTCCCCTTCGGGAGGGGAACTCCAGGTCGTCCTAGGAGTCTGAAGCGAGCCATGAATCTGCGTAGCCTGTCACTGTCGCTTGCCCTGCTGCTCGCCTCCGGCGTGGCAGTGGACGCGCATGCGCAGAAGAACACGCGCAAGCCGGCCGCCGATGCCCAAGCCACTGCCCTGCCCATCTGGAACAACGATGGCAAGGTCGAGGCCGTCCTGTTGCTAGAACCCACGGGCCAGGCAGAGGCCGGTGCCCGCTGGCGCATGGGCCGCAATTCACTCACCACGGCATTCGGGCTGGAAAGCGGCGATGCGCTTGGGCTGGTCTGCAATCGCAAGGCCGGGGTGGTCGGCAACATCGGCAACCTGGCGAGCCACTGCATGCTGGCGACCCTGGACGACGAGGACGAGGCAACGTCCAGCCAGCGCATCAGCGCGTCTGCAATCCTCAGCCGCCCGGGCGGCAAGCTCGGTCTTTCGGCCGGCACCGGCCGCGACACGCTGCCGGCATGGCTGTCGTCCGGCCGCGGCACGGGTCGGGTCGAACAGAACGATCTGGCCGTGTTCGGGCAGAAGAACATCGGCCGTGAGGGCTTCGTCTCCATCGGTGGAGCGGTCGCCAAGGCCACCTTGGTACCGGCTTCCGACCTGCCGGCGTTCGCGGAGCGGTGGAACAGCCGCAGCCTCACCGTCGGCGGCGGCTACGGCCCCTTCAGTGCAAACATCATTGGTCGCGTCATCGACGTGCCTGGCCAGCCTGGCAAGTTCGAGGGCCTGGGCCTGGGCCTGACCTGGCGTACCCCGTGGAGCGGACAGCTCACCGTGGGTGCCGAGAACGTCATCACCCGCGGCAAGAATCCGTTCTCGTTGACCAACGACAACGCCGACGAAGGCACCGTGCCTTACGTCCGGTACGAGCAGGACCTCTAGTCCGCCACTACCTCCTGCGGCTCGCCTCAGCCGGAGGCGCATGGCCCTGCGCCTGCGTATGGACAACCCCGATTCGCCCCTCTCCAGCACCATACGGGCACGCGTGGCGGCTGAATTGTGTGCGCCATCTCACAAAAACGTAACAAAACTTACGTCTCTCCCCTCTCAATCTTCACGCGGGTTTAATTCCCGTTAAAAGCCGACTAGTATCCGGTCACCCCCTCGTTTCGTGGTCACCCTTTTGACCGCCTCGAGGGACACCTTGGGATACCCCTTACGGGAGAGAGAGAGAAATGAACTGCAAAACCACGAAGCTTCGTGACGCGATTTCGTTCGCGCTCGCGGTCGGTGCTGTATCGGCCACGGGCGTGGGCGCTGCCTTCGCCCAGGAAGCCAGCAGCGATCAAACCACGACCCTCAATCGCATCGAGGTGACGGGTTCGCGCATCAAGCGCACCGATATCGAAACAGCAGCGCCGATCACCACGATCACCCGTGCGGACATCGAAGCGGCGGGCGAACTGTCGGTCTCCGACTTCCTGCGCAACAACGTCTACAACTCGTTCGGCTCCACGCGCGAATCTTCGGGCTCGGCCACGGGTTCGCAGGCCACCATCAACCTGCGCGGCCTGGGCTCGGCCTACACGCTGGTCCTGATCGACGGCCGTCGCATGACCAACTCCGGCGCCCTGTCCGGCGGCGCGGCCAACATCAACATGATCCCGACCTCCGCGGTCGAGCGCATCGAGATCCTGCGCGAAGGCGCCGGCGCCGTGTACGGTTCCGACGCGATCGGCGGCGTGGTCAACATCATCCTGCGCAAGGATTATGAGGGCATGAACGTTACCGCCAGCTACGAGACTTCGTCCGAAGCCGGCCCTGATGGCAACACCCTCAGCGTCTCGGGTGGCATCTCGTCCGACCGCGGCAACGTCACCTTCGTGCTGGACCACCAGCAGCGCGACATGATGTTCAACCGTGACATCCGCGACAAGATTCCCGCTGCGCTGTGGACCGCGGGCCTTAGCCCGTACAACTCCTCGGCCACCTTCCTGGGCAGCGCCGGCCTGCAGAGCGTTGCCAACTGCGACCAGTTCGAGAACAGCATCCGCATCAGCCCGACCCGCTGCGCATTCGACCACGGTGCCACCTCGGCCAACGAATCGTCGCTGCGTCGCAATGCCCTGTTCGTCAATGGCAACTACAACCTGACCGAGTCCACGCAGTTCTTCTTCCGCGCATTGAACTCGGAAACCCGCAGCCTCGGCGTCTATGCCTCGGCGCCGGTCGACAACGGCGGCCGCGGTCCCGGCCTGCTGCCGACCATCTCGGCCACCAATCCGTTCAACCCCTTCGGCCAATCGGGCACGATCTACTATCGTTTCACCCCACTGGGCACGCGCGACTCGATCCGCCAGGACAAGCAGCGCGAGTACATGGTCGGCCTGAATGGCAGCAATGAATGGTTCGGCGGCGCCGACTGGGAAGTCAGCCTGGGCCACGGCCTCAACTCGCAGAACAGCATCAACTACAACTACGGCATCGGCAGCACGCTGCAGCAGTTGATCGACTCGGGTTCGTTCAACCCCTTCGATCCGACCCATGCAAGCGTGGCCGCCAACGCCGGCCGTATCGGCCACACCGTGTTCGTGGAATCGCAGATGCGCTCGGTCACGGGCGATGGCCATATCAGCTTCGACCTGTTCGAGATGCCGGCCGGCGCTGTGGGCTTCGTGACGGGCTTCGAGTACCGCGATGACCGCTTCACCCAGACCTACGATGCCCAGAGTGCGGCACGCAATGTGTTCGGCTCCGCGGGTGCGGGCGGCGAAGGTGAGCGGGCCTACTATGCAGCGTATTTTGAAGCGTTGTTCCCGATCTTCGAGTCCCTGGACGTGACCCTGGCAGGCCGTTACGACAGTTACAACGACCTGGGCAGCAAGTTCTCCCCGCGCGTGTCGCTGGAATTCCGTCCGCTGGACGAACTGCTGTTCCGTGGCAGCTGGGGCAAGGGCTTCCGTGCACCGACCCTGGTCGACATGTACGGTGACAGCTCCAGCACCAACCTGAATAGTCCGCCTGTCAACACGCTCAGCCCGCCGCATGCCGGTGGTGACGAACTGGCGTGCGCAGCGCTGACGGCCGTCCGTACCGCGACCGGCAATGCTGCGTACCAGCCCTACCCGGTGAATCCCTGCACCTCGTCGGGTCAGTACACCTGGCTGGTTTCGTCCAACCCGAACCTCACCCCGGAAGAGTCCACCAACTGGGGTCTGGGCGTGGTGTGGAGCCCGACTGCCGACCTGTCGTTCGCGCTGGACTACTACGACGTTGAACTGGAGAACGTGATCGGCACCGTGCCGCGCGCACTGGCCTTCCGCAACGGCGATGCCGGTGTGCCGGGCTACGGCGTCACCCGTGGCGCTTCGATCATTGCACCCAATGGCACCGTATTGCCGGGCGCTCCTAACCTGATCCTGCTGCCGACCGACAACGGCGCGCTGCAGACGGCACGGGGCCTGGACTTCGAGGGCAGCTGGCGCTTCCAGACTGACAGCTTCGGTACGTTCCACACCAAGTTGGCCTGGTCGCATCAGCTCGAGTATGACTTCACCCCGATCGCGGCAGGCACCATCGAACGCGCCGGCACGGCAACGTTCCCGGAAGATCGTGGACAACTGGCCCTCAACTGGACCGGCGGCATCTACAACTTCGGCGTGATCACCAACTACATCGGATCGAGCTCCAACGGCACCGCAGCAACAACGCTGCCGTCGTGGACCACGTTCGATGTGCAGGCCGGCGTGAGCCTGCCGTGGAAGGCGAAGATCTCGGTCGGCGCGCGTAACGTCACCAACAAGGACGCGCCCATCAACAACGCGCTGTTCGGCTTCCCGTTCTACAGCAACACCCTGTACAACATGTACGGCCGCATGATGTACATGAAGTACGAGCAGAACTTCTGATCTGATCAGAGGCTGTGAACCGGACCCAATCCATCGGGTCCACGCGATGCCCCCTAACGGGGGCATCGTGCTTTCAGGGCCATGCCTTCCGACATGATGGTGGCGTGGCATCATTCGCGGACCGCACGATGGGACGCCCGCATGGCAAGCAACGAGATTCAGGCGCAGGTCTTCCCGCTTTACGCGGTGCCGATGCTGCAATGCCAGATCGCCGACGCTTCACGGCTCAATGCTGAACTGGCGTCGTTGTTCCTTCGCCTGGAAAGCCAGGGCGACAAGCATCGAGACCCCATACGCCGGGACACCCAGTACGGCATCTTCGAGAGCCACTTTTTTCTGCACCAGCGCCCGGAGAGACCGATCCAGGAACTTTTCGGTTTCCTGCGCGCGTCGTTGCAGACCTTCATCCAGGGCATCAACCAACTGTCCGACGAAGACATGGCCAACATCCACCTGGACATGCATTCCTGGTTCCATGTCACGAGGAAGGGCGGGTTCCAGAGCCTGCACAACCATCCCAACGCGAGTTGGTCCGCCATCTACTGCGTCGATCCTGGCGATGCGAGTGCACCGGAAAGCGGTGCCGTGCGATTCCACGATCCCCGGACCGGGTGCGACATGTACCGCGACCCATCCATCGAACGCATGCAGACCCCCTATCGTATTGGCCCGTGGCAGTTGAACCACAAGCCCGGCCAGATGATCGCCTTCCCTTCCTACCTGCTGCACGAAGTGTTCCCCTACACCGGTGAGCGCCCCCGGATCGTCGTTGCACTGAATTCCTGGTGCCGCTGGAAGAACGTGCCTGCGCCGTGAGCCACGAACACACCATGCCGACTGGACCCGCGCCCCTCGAAAGCGATGCCTGGAGCAGGCTCTGGCGCGCCGGCGTGCTGCACTCCTGTTCCACCGCCATCGAAGGGAACTACGACGGCGAGATCGCGGCATTCTGGAATGCCCGCTTCAACGGTCTCCAAGCACGGCAGCGGGTGGTGGACATCGGCACCGGCAACGGCGCATTGGCCCTGCTCGCCAAGCGGCATGCCGCGCAGCGTGGCATCGACTTCGATATCCATGGTGTGGATGCGGCGGATATCGACCCTCCGCGCTGGGCATCCGGCGCGACGTCATTCGACGGGATCACCTTCCATGCCCGTACGCGCATGGAGGACCTGCCTTTCGAAGCGGGCAGTGTCGCGCTCGTCACGTCCCAATACGCCTTTGAATATTCACGCACGCGAGAACCTGCGCTGCAGGAGATTTTCCGGATCATCGGGCACGCGGGCACGGCGGCGTTCCTGCTGCACAGCTCGGATTCGCTGATTTCCCTGACGCTGCGCCAGCAACATGAAGCGTGCGCCCTCTTGTTCGACGAAACCCGGATCCTCGACCTGGCGCACCAGTGGGTGTCGAGCCTGGCCGGGTCGCCGGCTTCGAGCCAAGGCACCGCGCAGATCCAGCAGGCCTTCCAGTCGGCGTCCACCCGGCTTGTCGCCGCTGCCTCGGCGCTTCCCGAGGCAGCGATCCTGCGCAAGGCATTCCACTACCTGCACGCCACGCTGGAACAGGCGCAAGGTTCGCCATGGCACGCGTTGCAATATCTTGCAAATGCACGCGATGACCTGGAAAACGAACGTACGCGACTGCAACACCTGGCCAGCGCCATCATGGACCTGCGGGAACTCGAGGGCCTGCATCAACAGTGCATTGAGGCAGGTTACGCATCATCCATCCTGCGCCCCCTCGACCAGGCCGCTGGCAGCCGCATGGGCTGGACCCTCGTCGTCTCGCCATGACGGACGCCGAGCAAGCGCGCCGTTCGCATGCGGCCGGGGATACCGTCACCGCAGGCATCCATTACGAACGCGCCCTCGCGGCGGATCCTGCGAATGCCGCACTCCTGTTCGACTACGCGCTCCTGCTCATGCAGACGGCGCGAGCCCAGGATGCGGCGAAGATACTGACGGATGTCAGGCGCCTCGCCCCCGGCGACGCCCAGGTGCTGCTCGCGCTGGCCGCGTGCCTGCGCGAGGGCGGCACCGTCGAAGACGCGATGCAGGCGGCGGACGAAGCCACCCGGCGTTTGCCGCATGACGCGATGGCCTGGATGCTGAAGGGAAGCATCGACGTCCGGGCGGGCGAATATCCGCGCGCGGAGATGTCGCTGCGGCGCGCGCTTTCGCTTGCGCCGGGATTCGGCGAAGCCTGGCATTACCTGGGGGAGAGCCTTCATCAGCAGCAACGCTGGGAAGAGGCCATCCACGCCTACACGAGAGCCTCGGCCGAACAGCCGGGAGAGATCTACAACATCGCGATGTGCGCCGAGCAGTCGGGGAACCTGGAGTTCGCACGCAGTGGCTACCAGCAGGCGTGCCGCATCTATCCCGACCGTCCGGACATCCTCCTTCGCCTGGCGCAGACCGAAGCGCGACTCTGCGAGTTCTCGAGCGAACATGAAACGCTTGAGCGGTTCCGGCGCCTGGTCGCCGATGGCATTCCACGCGAGCCCGTTCTCGAGGCGTTCCCGCTCACGTATCTCCCGCTGGAGAGCGCGTTGGTCCGGGCCGCCCTGAACCACTACATGGAGGCTGTTTCCGCGCGCACGGCTGCCCTTGTCCGGCTCGCGCCTGCAGCCCCGGAACCCATTCCAGCCGGCGGCAGGATCCGGATCGGCTATCTCTCCGCGGACCTGGGCATGCACGCCGTGGGGCAACTGGTGGACGATGTGTTCCGCCTCCATGATCGGGAACGATTCGAGGTCTTCGTCTATTCCCTCCGCCGGCACGATGATGCGGTGGCATCGCGGATCCGCGAGAGCAGCGACGTGTACGTGGAGTGCGGGGATCTGGGCGTCGCTGGCGTCGTCGAGCGTATCCGGCAGGACGGCATCCACGTCCTGATCGATTTGAACGGACCTACCACGGGCGCACGCCTGGAAATCCTGGCGTCCCGTTCCGCAGCCCTGCAACTCGGCTGGCTTGGCTTCCTTCATGCCCAGCAGGCGCCCTGGCTGGACGCCATCCTGCTCGATGAACATGTACAACCGTCAACGCTCGCCTGGCCCTTCGACGACCGTGTCGTCCGCCTTCCGGTGAGCGTCTTCCCTCCTCCCCCGCGGGTTGGCGGCCGCAGACAGCGCGAACGTTTCGGCCTGCCGGCTGAGGGAAGCGCGGTTCTTGCCAGCTTCAACAACAGCTACAAGCTGGACGCAGCGCTGGTGGCGGCATGGCTCGAGATCATGAGGCTGGCGCCGCAGGCCACGCTGATGGTGTATCTGCCTCCTGCAGCCCGGCCGGGCTTTCTCAGGCATTGGAGCGCCATCGGCGGCGACCCTTCCAGGCTCATGGTGGTCGACGCCCTTGCACCGGAAGATCAGGCCGACCGGGCGGCGAGCTGCGACCTGATGCTCGACGCCTTCCGCTATCAAGGTGGCGCCACCACACTCGATGCGGTCGCCAGCGGACTGCCGGTACTCTGCCGCGCGGGGCAGACCCCACCCTCACGCCTGGGTATCAGTGTCAACCGGGCCCTCGGGCTGGAAGAACTCGTGGTGGCGGATACCACCGAGTATGTGGAGCGGGCCGCCTGGCTCGCGAACCATCCCGACGAACTGGAAGCGCTGCGCCATCGCGTCGCGACGGCCGTGCGGGAAGGCGTCCTGTTCGACGCAAGGCGCTCGGCAGCGGGAATAGAAGCGACCTGCGAGCGGATGCTCCGGGAGAAAGGCATCCTTGCCTGACGGACCATTCCCTCCGTTCGGCAGGCTCCAACCGGTATCCACGAGATGACGAACGTACATTCCTCCATCGAAGAACTGATTTCCCGGGCACGCGCGGCGTTGCAACAGGGCCAGATCGGTGAAGCGATCCGGCTTTACCGCCTGTGCCTGGAAGCGGGGGCTCCCGTCGCCAGCGAACTGGCCGGCGTGCACTACCAGGCGGGCAACCTTGCCGCCGCGCGGGAGGTGCTGGATCGCGCCATCGCGCAGGCACCGGGACACGATGACTGGTACTTCCAGCGCGGTCTGGTCCTCATGGGATTGAGCGAGCCGGCACAGGCCTGCGCGGATTTCGACCACTTCATTTCGGCGTCGCCCGGCTTCGCACCGGCCTACTTCCAGCGTGCGCTGGCCCACCTCGGCCTGCACCGGCTCGGCGAGGCCCTGGACGATTTCCGGCACGCCACGCAGCTACAACCCGACATGGTGGATGCCTGGGTCAACATGGGCATCCTGCTGCTGCGGAAGGGCGATGCGGCCGACGCCATCCACGCACTGCGCGCCGCGGAACTGCGTTCGCCCGGACAACCAGCGATCCTGCACGCGCTGGCCAGCGCCTACGATGGCGCGGGAGATGTTCCGTCTGCGCTGCAGCTCTATTCGCGGCTCGAACCCGCAACGTCGTCCAATCCCGAGTTCCTGACCAACCACGCCCTGTGTCTTCTGCGGGGACGCCAGCCCGACGCGGCCTACCGGCGATTCGAGCGCGCACTCGCGCTGGCACCGGGAGACCAGACCGCCCTGGCAGGCCTGTACATCGCAGCCAACGAGCTTGGCCGCCACGACGAGGTGGATGCGCTGATGGACTTCGCCGCATTGCTCGGCGTGACGACACTCGACACCCTTCCCAAGACCGCACGGGACGGATTGCGCGTGGCCGTCGAATCCCATCCCGAGCTCAACTGGGAGCCGGCCGGCCGTTCAACGGTGCGCGGCCAGCAGAGCATCATGCTCGACCTGACGGAAGGGTCCCCCTTCCATGCGCTTGGCGAGGCGGTGTCCGAAGGGGTTACCCGCCAGATGGCGGCACTGGCCGCCAATCCCGGGCTGGCAACGCATCCCTGGCGGCTTGCCATGCCCCGGCGCTGGCGCTTGCAGATGTGGGCCACCGTTCTGCACGAAGGAGGCCACCAGACGCCCCATATCCATCCGGCCGGCTGGATGAGTGGCGTCTTCTATCTGGATGCGGGCCAGCCCACGGCGACGGACAGTGGTGCCATCGTGTTCGGGCATCCGCAGCCCGAGTTTGCCCGGAGCGCGCCTCCCCGCAGCCTCCAGCACGTTCCCCGCACGGGTGAAGTGCTGCTTTTCCCTTCGTACTTCTTCCACCACACCGTCCCCTACAGCGGCCCCACCGCGCGCATCAGCCTGGCGTTCGACGTCATCCCCACCTGATCCCCGCCGAATCTGGGGCTTTCACCCGTTCATCACGCGCATGAATAGAGGGAAATGGAAATTTCTCCCGCCCTGGCCTGCCAAAGCGCCTTAACGACTCTTTAATTCTCCCGGCCGCGCGTCTATGATCGGGTCACCCCAGCATTTTGGTAGCCGTATTTGGCTTGCCAGCCGGGTATCCCTAGGGCGTAACAGACCTCATCTGGAGAGAGAATGAACTTCAAGACCACCAAGCTGCGCGAAGCCATCGGCTTCGTCCTCGCAGTGGGTGCGACCAGCGCTGCCGGCACCGGCCTCGCGTTCGCACAGGAATCCACCACCGAAGGCGCCAAGACCCTGGACGCCATCCAGGTCACCGGTTCGCGCGTTGCCCGCGTTGAAACCGAGACCGCCAGCCCGGTCGTGATCATCGACCGCGCCGCCATCGAACAGACCGGCAAGCTGACGCTGGGCGATCTGATCCAGGAACTGCCTGCCGTTTCCGGCGCCGCCACCAACCCGCAGGTCAACAATGGCGGTGGCGACGGCTCGTCCACCGTGGAACTGCGCGGCCTGGGTTCCGAGCGCACCCTGCTGCTGGTCAACGGCCGCCGCATCGTCAACAACGACCTCAACTCCATTCCGTCCTCGGCCGTCGAGCGCATCGAAGTGCTGATGAGCGGTGCCTCGGCCGTGTACGGCTCCGATGCCGTCGCAGGCGTGGTCAACTTCATCCTGCGCCGCGATTTCGAAGGCCTGACCGCATCGGTCGACTTCGGCATGACCCCCAGCCACCAGGACGGCCAGCGCAGCGGCGGTTCGGTGACCTTCGGCCAGGTGGGCGAGAAGGGCAACATCATCGCCGGCCTGAACTACAACAAGTTCGATGGCATCTCTTCGGCCGACCGTGATTTCTCGAAGGACGCGACCTACCTGTACAGCGGTGCGGTCTCTGTCGCTGGTTCGAGCCGCGCTCCGCGTGGTCGCATCTTCTTCCCGGAAGGCAGCCCGCTGATCGCACAGTACGGCTGCGACAACGTCACCCGCATCCCCGGTGCTGCCGGCGACACCACCGACGATTATCGCTGCTACACGGGTTCGACCGACTCGTACAACTACCAGGCCACCAACCTGATCATGACGCCGCAGGAGCGCACCAATGCGTTCTTCCTGGCGAACTACCAGATCACGGACAACCTGAACGCATTTGCCGAGGTCTACCACAACAAGACTTCGTCGAACTTCGCGATCGCCGCGCTGCCGTTCGACACCTCGTCCGACGGCGTCGTCATCTCCGCCGACAACTACTACAACCCGTTCGGTGTGAACTTCGGGCCGGTCAGCGCCACCGATGACAACCTGTTCCTGACGCGCTTCACTTCGCTGGGCCAGCGTCGCTCCTACTACGACACCACCACCTCGCAGGTCGTCGCAGGCCTGGAAGGCTTCGTCGGCGAAACCTGGAAGTGGGACGCTGCGTTCAACTATGGCCACTACCTGAGCGAGAACACCAGCTACGGCTACGTGTACTACGCGGGCCTGGCCGATGCACTGGGTCCGTCGTTCCTGGACACCGACGGCGTGGTCAAGTGCGGCGCCCCGGGTGCCATCATCGCCGGCTGCACGCCGCTGAACATCTTCAACATCGATGACCCGCAGACCATCGCGACGCTGAGCCAGTACGAAGCACGTCCGTACTACTCGACCATGCGCCAGAACCGCAGCTTCGAAGCCAACGCGAGTGGCGAGTTGTTCAACCTGCCGGCCGGCGCCGTGCAGCTGGCCTTCGGTGCTTCGTGGCGCGAGGAGTACCAGCGCAGCGAAGTCGACTACATCGCCATCGCCAACGAGGAAGGCCGCTGCTTCATCTCGCAGGAAGCCTGTAGCTCGGCACTGTCCGGCAAGTTCGATGTTTCCGAGGTGTACGGCGAACTGTACGTCCCGATCCTTTCGGAGATGCCGTTCGCGCACCTGCTGTCGGTCAGCATCGGCAGCCGCTACTCCGACTACAGCACCTTCGGCGACACCACCAACAGCAAGCTGCAGGTGGAATGGCGTCCGATCGAGAACCTGCTGTTCCGCGGCACGGTGGCCGAAGTCTTCCGTGCGCCGCGCATCCAGGATCTGTACGCCGGTCCGCAGGGCGACTCTCCGCAGCTGGACGATCCCTGCCAGGGCTACGGCGCCACCGGCGCACCGCGCAACCACGAGAACGCGTGTGGTGCGGGTGCCGGCGCGACCAACATCCCCACCACCGGTATCGGTGCTGCCCCGACGTCCCAGACCAACGGCGTGTGGTCCGGCTCCGTGGCCGCCGGCTTCGACCTGCAGCCGGAAGAAGGCAAGTCGTTCTCCTGGGGCGCGGTCTACGATCCGGAGTTCCTGCCGGGCTTCTCGGTCAGCCTGGACTACTGGCGCCTCTACCTCAACGAGACCATTACCCGCGCTGACGCGCAGACTGTGGTGAACACCTGCTTCAGCAACGACAGCCACCCGTTCTGCGACTTCATCAATCGCCGTTCCAATGGCCAGGTCGACTTCATCCGCGAGCCGATCGTGAACCTTGGCCGCCTGGACACGAAGGGCTGGGACCTGGCGCTGCGCTACCGCCTGCCCGACACCGCGTGGGGCAGCTGGGTGCTCGGCATGGACGCGACGTACATCGCGCAGTACGACAATGACGTGAACCCGCTGGATGACACCGATACGGTCGTGAGCCTCGCCGGTACGTACAACAAGTCGTACGGCAACTACTCGCGCGTCCGCGCCCGTACCTTCGTCAACTGGCAGAAGGGTGACTTCGGCGTTTCCTGGCGCACGCGTTACGTCAGCGGCTTCGAGATCGCCAGTGCGGACGGCGGTTGCAGCGCCGACAGCCCCGAGTACTGCTACTCGGTGGACTTCGACGACTACCTGACCCACGCCATCAGCGCCAGCTACAACCTGCCGTGGTGGAACTCCAAGGTCGAGGTCGGCCTCGACAACGTGTTCGACAAGCAGCCGCAGATGATGTACCAGAACAACGTGCTCAATGCGAACACCGACGTCAACACGTTCGATACGGTCGGCCGCTACCTGTGGGCCCGCTATACGATGAACTTCTGAGTCTAGATCGTACTTTCGTGTACTTGAGCCGCGCGGTGTCCCCGCGCGGCTTTTTCTTTCCCGGTTTGCGATACTTCCGGGATGAATCGCAGCTCCATCGCCAGCATCGTTGACGCCTACGAGTCCGGGCGCTACGCGGTCGCACTGACGTTGTGCCGGGCCGCCCTGGAGGACCAGCCGGAGGATCCGTCGCTGTGGACGCTCATGGGCATGGTCCTGCAGGCACAGGGGGAGTTCCCCGGCGCGGTTGCGGCATACGAACGCATGGCGGCCAGGCATCCGGGGGTGCTCGCGCATTGGGCCAACCTCGGCGCTGCCGCACGCATGGCGGGTGACTACCAGAAGGCGGATCACGCGTACCAGCGTGCAGTGGCGATCGACCCGGGCCGCGTGTCCTTGCTCATCGATCACGGCCTGTTGCTGTTGGAAATGGGGCGACTGGGGGAGGCAAGGCATCGTTTCCTCGACGCGGTGGACTTGGCGCCCGAGTCGGCGGAAGCCCGCATCAACGCCGCACTTGCCTGCTTCGAATGCGGCGATGCGCAGCGTGCAGCGGCGTTGATCCCATGCGAAAGCGAATGGCTAGCCTTACCGCCGGATCTCAAACACGAACTTGCCACGGTCCTTATGCAGGTCGGACGGACCGACGATGCCGAACGGCTGCTGTTGTCCGCCGACTCCGACAGCGTCGGCACGATCGTGCGGCTCGCCCAGTTGCTCGAACGCACCAACCGCATCGCTCGCGCCAGGGAATTGGTCTCGCAGCTCGAACATCGTGTTGAATCGCTGAACCTGCATGAACGCATCGACCTGCTGCAACTGCAGGCGGCCATCGCCATGCGCGACAAGAACTACGCGCAGGCACTGGCTGCATCGAATGCAATCCTGGACCGCACGCCGCACGTGCAGGCCGAGACCACTGCCTTGTTCACGCTCGCCAGCATCGCGGACAAACAGGGGCGACCAGCCGATGCGATGTCCTGCCTCGAGAAGGTCCACGCCATCCAGTTCCGGCTTGCGGCTGACGTCGTGCCGGAGATCGCGCATTCCGGTGCTGAGCCGCTGAAGGTGTCCAGCAAATGGCTGACTGCGGACGAAGGCGCGTTCCGCCACGACCCGCGCGCGCCGTCAGCGGCTGACTCCCCCGTCTTCATCGTCGGCTTTCCGCGCTCCGGCACCACCATGCTGGAACAAATGCTGGACGCCCACCCGCATTACGCCTCGATGGACGAACGCGCCACGCTGCAGCGCTGCATCGAGCGGATGGAAGCGCGTGGCGTCGAGTATCCGCATGGCCTGGACATGCTCGATGGCGCGGCCACCGACGAGCTGCGCGCCGTGTACTGGTCCGAAGTCGCCAAGGTCATCACCCTGCAGCCCGGGCAGCAGCTGGTCGACAAGAACCCGCTCAACATGCTGCGCCTGCCGATGATCCTGCGCCTGTTCCCCAACGCAAAGATCATCCTGGCACTGCGCCACCCCTGCGATGTGCTGCTCAGCTGCTACATGCAGAACTTCCGCTCACCCGCCTTCATGGTGCTGTGCTCCAGCCTGGAGCGGCTGGCGAAAAGCTACGTCAATGCGATGAAGTTCTGGATCCATCACCAGGCATTGCTGGCGCCCGACACGCTGGTGCTGCGCTACGAGGACACCGTCGGCGATTTCCCCGCACAGGTGGAACGCATCGGCAGCTTCCTGGGCATCCAGGACCGCGACTTCCTCGCGCAGTTCAGCCAGCACGCCGCGCGCAAGGGTTACATCAGCACGCCCAGCTATTCGCAGGTGGTGGAGCCGGTCAATGCGCGCGCCGTCGGCCGCTGGCAACCCTATTCGCGCTGGCTGGTCCCCGCGCTGCCCATCCTGCAACCCGTGGCCGACCACTGGGGCTACGACCTCACCGTACGATGACCCCATGAAAGCGCTGGCCGACTACATCCGCATCTACGACGACGCACTGCCGGCAGCGTTCTGCCAGCAGCTGATCGACGGCTTCGAGTCTTCCACGCAATTCCAGGCGCCCAACGGGCGTGGCTACCGGCCGGCGCTGGACGACAGCCGCTGGACCGAGTTGAATCTCACCCGCCTGGCCGATCCCGCCTTCGTCGGGTTCTTCATGACCCGCATCGAGGAAGCCCTGGCACGCTACAACGCAGACCTGTCGCTGACCCTGCCCGTACCGTTGCGCCCGCGCATCGACCGGCTGACGATGAAGAAGTACCGCGCCAATTCTGGCGAAGGCTTCCAGCCGCATTTCGATTCCGTCGACGAGGTCGCGGGGCGCTACATGGTGTTCCTGTGGTATCTCAACGACGTACAGGAAGGCGGCAGCACCCGCTTCATGGACCTGGAGGTCGACGTGCAGCCACGCGCGGGGCGGCTGCTGGTGTTCCCGCCGTACTGGATGTTCCAGCACGTGGGCAACGCACCGGTTTCGAACGACAAGTACATCCTTTCGACTTACCTGCTGTTCGACAAGCCCGGCAGCCCCGAGCACACGCACGAGTAAGGCAGCGATCAGTTCAGGCCCGCTCGCCCGTTGAATCCGCCGATGGCCTCCACCAGCTGTTTCAGCGCCTGGGTTTCCTCGGGCCTGAGGCGCGGATGCCACGTATCCAGGATCATCACCACGCGCAACTGGCTGCTGTGGTTCCAGGCCTGGTGCAGGTAGGAGTCGTCGAAGGTCACGCAGCGTCCTTCCTGCCAGTCGTGCTGCACCCCGCCCACTTCCAGCGCGCAGTCCGCGGGCACGATCAGCGGCAGGTGGGTGACCACGCGGCTGTTGGTCACTCCATGGTGCGGCTTGATCAGGGTGCCCGGTGACAACAGCGAGAACAGCACCTCCGGCGCGTGCGCGTCGATGCGCGTCAGCGGCACCTGCGCCAGCGCCCGGGCGGTGGCGGGACACGCAGCCAGGTGTTCGGGATAGGCCTGCCCGTGGCGATGGAAGAAGTACGCATCCCACGCGGCCGCGTCGATGTCCTGCCGGCTCGCCAGGAAATCGTCCTTGCGCGCAGGGCCACTGAAGTCGAGGAAGGGCTGCAATCCGTCGCGCGCCTGCAGCACCTGCTGCAGTTCGGCACGGATCGCATCCGTTGCCTGCTCCAGCGCTTCGTACCACGGGAACAATGCACGCTCGAAGTACGGCTCGGGCTGCAGATCGGGGATGTACAGGAACGTCGGGCGTTGGCGCGGGTCCGGGCTGCCGCCCGGCGCGATGCCCAGATAGGCCTCCAGCGCGCGCGTGACCCGCGACAGCGCCTGTGCGCCGTGCTGTTGCTGCAGTGGCGCGATGGCCGAGAAGAACAGGCGGTGCCGGCCTTCATCGATCAGCCGCATGGCAGTCTTCACCCGCTCCCGCAGCTCGGGCGCGGTGGTCGAATCATTGAGCCATCGCCCCTGCGCCTGCGCCGTGGTCACGGCCCGGAAGTACTCCACCAGCGCCGCATCCGGGTCTCCCGGCTGCAGGCATTCGGCCAGCTGCAGCCGCGCCGGCGCCGCCTCCGGCATGAGCGCCAGGCCCCGCCGCAAGGCCGCTGCGGCGGCCACCGGATCGTCCAGCCGCTTCAGGCAGGCTCCCAGCTTCAGCCAGGCATCGCCATGGTCGGGTTGGGCGTGCACCAGCGCTTCAAGTTGGCGGGCTGCGGCGGCAGGTTGCTGCAGTGCCACCAGGCTGAGCGCGGCCACCCATTGCAGGTCCGGGTCATGCGGATGTACTTCCAGCCCCTGCCCGGCCGCGGACAGCGCGTGTGCGGCATTGCCGGTTGCCAGGTGGCGTCGCGCCTGCTGGACGTGGAATGCCGCACTCGTCATGCCTGCCTCTGTATCACCGGAAACCCGTCCCGATGATACGGGAGATGCGGCGCCCGCCCGTGCGGCCGACTTACTCCACGCGCACTTCCGCGCTGCCCGAGAACGTCTCCACCGTGACGCGGGCACTGCCGCTGCCGTAGCGGGTGGAGAAACTGGCACCCGGGCCGCGGCGCTTCTCGATGTCCACGCCCGTGGCCTTCAGGCTGCCGCTGAAGCTCTCGCCACTGACCTGCGCGGACACATCCTTCGGCAGGCGCAGCAGCAGGTCGCCGCTGACCGATTCCATGCTGATCTCGCCACCGGGCGCCAGCGCCGTACTGACATGCGCCGTGCCGCTGACGGTGCTCGCGCTGAGATCGCGGATCTCTTCACCGGTAACGGCGACTTCGATGCGGCCGGACACCGTCTCGGTGCTGATGTCGCCATTCAGCCGTCCCCGCAGCACGATGTTGCCGCTGACGGTCTGCACGTCCACGTCCGCGCTGTTGAGGGTCAGGTGGGCGCTGCCGCTGACGGTTTCGATGTCCGCTTTCTGCGGTGCGGCGGCGGCGGCCACGCTGCCACTGACACTGCTGATGGAGAGTTCGCCCGAGGCAACGCCGGTCACGTGCACGTCGGCCGCGACCGACTCGATGTCGAGGTCGGCGCGCAACGGCACCATCAGCACCAAGTCGGTCGGCCCGGTCTGGTTGCCACCCCAGCCGCTGTTTTTCGGGTAGCGGACTTCCACGCTCAGGTGCGGGCCGCCGCCGTCCACCTCCAGGCGCTCCACGCCCTTGCCCAGCGTACCGGTGATCTTCACCTCGTCGCGTTCCCAGCCGCGCACTTCGATGCGGCCCTTGAGGTTGCTGATGTCCACCCGGCCGCGCGCATCCAGCGGCCGGGTTTCATTGATGGTGGTCTGCGCCAGCGCCGCGGGCGCCAACAGTGCGCTGCCCAGCAGCAGCGAGAAAGCGATGGTGGTACGCATGGGTAACTCCTCAGGTCATGGCCGCGCGCTGGGTCAGCGCGAGGCGTCGTGCGTAGGTACGGCGCAACTGGTTCAGCAGGAAGTGCGCATTGGGTTCGGTGGCGATGGCGTGGCGGATCTGCGCGGCGCTCTCGTCCAGCGCATGCAGCGCGGGGGCGATCTCGGGTACGGTCTGCACCTGCGTGTCCAGTTGCGCCAGCGCACCGGTGTAATCACGGGTCAGCGCGGCGGCTTCGCGCTGGATCAGCGCGTCGCCTTCCGGCGCTTTCTGCAGTTGCCAGGTCACCGTGACCGCCAGCAACACCGACGCGGCCAGGGCAAAGGGCGCCATGCGGCGGCGTGGCGGTGCCACGGCCTGCTGCGGCGTGGCGGCCAGGCGCGCGGCCAGGTCCGGCCACAGATCGCGCGAGGGCGGCGTGTCCTGCCGCAGTGCGCGCAGCTGCCAGCGCAGCGCGTCGTCTGACAGCGGGGTGGGATCGTGGGGGGTCATGCGTGTCCTCCTAAACGCTCGCGCAGCAGGTGCCGCGCCCGGTGCAACTGTGCTTTTGAACTTCCGACCGCCATGCCCAGCTCGTTGGCGATCTCCTCGTGCTTCCAGCCTTCCACGTCGTACAGCACCAGCACGGCGCGCGCACGCGGCGGCAAGGTGGCGACGGCGCGCTCCAGGTCCAGCGACAACGCCGTGCCATGGCCCGCGCTGTCCGCCATGCCCAGGTCGTCCAGCGCGTCCTCGTCATCATCGAAGCGGGGACCGCTGCGGCGGCTGCGCAGTTCCATCAGCGCAGTGGTCACCGCCAGGCGATGCAGCCAGGTGGAGAAAGCACTCTCGAAGCGGAACGCCGGCAATGCCTGCCACGCCCGCACGAACGCTTCCTGCGTCAGGTCTTCCGCCCGCACGCCCTGCCCGCCCACCAGCCGCTGGATGACGCCATGCACCCGACCCGCATGGCGGCGGTAAAGCGCCTCGAACGCCCGCATGTCGCCACCCGCAGCCGAACGGGCCAGTGCGGTGTCCTGGGCGGCGGTGGCCTCCGGAGCGAGGCTGTCAGCGAAAGGTTCGATCACGGCATTCAGCATACTGACTGGGATGCAGCCGGGAACGCAGGGGTTTAGAGCTGGGAGGCATTTTTCACCGGCGATTGTTCAGCCGGGAACTCATGGCCCTCTCCCCGTGCGCAGATTCCCTCTCCCCGTGGAACGGGGCGAGGGTGACGAAGGCGAGTGAGGGGCGAGCGGAGTCCGGATGGCGATGCCCCGGGCTGCTGTCCTCATCCGCGGCACTCGACAACGATGCGTCGCATCCGGGTTACGTGCGCCGTCGCCCCTCATCCGCCTTCGGCACCTTCTCCCCGCACGCGGGGAGAAGGGCAGCTCGTGGCGGACAAGAGAATCCTACGCAAGAAAAAGCCCCGCGGCGTCCGGGGTGGACGCACACGGGGCGTGCGCAGGAAACAGGATGCGCGAGGCGGGGAATCAGTGCGCCAGGCGGGCCGCGATGCGTTGCTGTTCGTCCTTCAGTGCCTGCGGGGTGCGGTCGCCGAATTCCTGCAGGTACTCGCCGATGCTGGCGAACTCGGCCTGCCAGCCGGCGCGGTGGAAACCGAACAGCAGCTCGTGCGCTTCATCGCTCAGTGCCACACCGTCCAGATTCAGGTCCTCGGCGCGCGGCAGGTGGCCGATCGGCGTTTCCACCGCGTCCGCCTTGCCCTCGACGCGCTGGATCATCCACTCAAGCACGCGCAGGTTCTCGCCGAAACCGGGCCACAGGAATTTGCCGTCGCCGCCCTTGCGGAACCAGTTGACGTGGAAGATCTTGGGAAGCTTCGCATCGGCATCGCCGAACGACAGCCAGTGCGCGAAGTAGTCGGCGAAGTTGTAGCCGCAGAATGGCTTCATCGCCATCGGGTCGCGGCGCATCACGCCCACCGCGCCGGTCGCGGCGGCGGTGGTCTCAGAACCCATCGCTGCGCCGACCAGCACGCCGTGCGTCCAGTCGCGCGCTTCGAACACCAGCGGCACCAAGGAGGCGCGGCGACCGCCGAAGACGATGGCGCTGATCGGCACGCCCTGCGGATCCTCCGCCTTGGCCGAATAGCTCGGGCACTGGCGCGCGGAGACGGTGAAACGCGAGTTGGGGTGCGCGGCCGGACCGTTGGCCGGGTCGTACTTGCGCCCCTGCCAGTCCAATGCCGGCGTGCGCGAATCCAGTCCTTCCCACCACGGCTCCTGCTCGTCGGTGACGGCGACGTTGGTGAAGATGGTGTGGTGGCTGATGGTCGCCAGCGCATTGGGGTTGGAGCTGTCCGACGTACCGGGCGCCACGCCGAAGAAGCCGGCTTCCGGATTGATCGCGTACAGGCGACCGTCGGCGCCGGGGCGCATCCAGCAGATGTCGTCGCCGACGGTCCACACCTTCCACCCTGCCTGGCGGTAACCCTCCGGCGGGATCAGCATGGCCAGGTTGGTCTTGCCGCACGCCGACGGAAATGCGGCGGCGATGTAGTGCGTCTCGCCCTGCGGGTTCTCGATGCCGACGATCAGCATGTGCTCGGCCAGCCAGCCCTCGTGGCGCGCCTGGTGCGAGGCGATGCGCAGCGCGTGGCACTTCTTGCCCAGCAGCGCGTTGCCGCCGTAGCCGGAGCCGAAGCTCTTGATGGTCAGCTCGTCCGGGAAATGCATGATGAAGCGGCGGTCCGGGTCCAGCTCGCCGGTGGAATGCAGGCCCTTCACGAACGTGCCTTCGCGCTCGATGCGCGCCAGCGCGGCCGCGCCCATGCGGGTCATGATGCGCATGTTGGCCACCACGTACGGCGAATCGGTGATCTCCACGCCGCAGCGCGACAGCGGCGAATCGATCGGACCCATGCAGTAGGGGATCACGTACAGCGTGCGCCCACGCATGCAGCCGGCGAACAGCGCATCCATCTTCGCGTGGGCCTCGGCCGGCGCCATCCAGTGATTGTTGGGGCCGGCGTCTTCCTGCTGCGGCGTGCAGACGAAGGTCAGGTGCTCCACGCGTGCCACGTCGCTCGGGCTGGAGCGGTGCAGCCAGCTGTGCGGATGGGTTTCGGGGTTCAGCGGCAGCAGGGTGCCGTCGGCCAGCATCTGCTTGGTCAGCAGCGTGTTCTCGGCATCGCTGCCGTCGCACCAGTGGATGTGGTCCGGTTGGGTGAGCGCGGCAACCTCGGCAACCCAGGCATTCAACGCGGCAAGCGAACTGCCCGGAAAATCGTTGCGTTTGAAAACATCGACCGCTGCGTTCATGCCACGCCCTCGAAAAGTGAGACCAAAATGATACCAATGTCCTGTCCCCGTGACGAGGAGAACGCGTCCAGGGTCGGCAGGCGGTCAGCCCGAGGGTGGATGCCGGGCGCACCCTGTCGCAGGCACCAGGCTGCGTCTCACGGCCGTGCGAGAAATCGCGGAGTGCGACGCTCGGAGCCCGGTCGATGCGGCTCCGAGGGCCGGGGATGGAGATTGGAAGGCCGTTGATGGGGCTCGGAAGCCGATCGATGAGGCTCCGGGAGCCATCGGTCGCGCCCGCAATGTTGTCGATGGGGCCATGCACTCCCATCGATGGCTTTCAGAAGGCCATCGATGGCACTCGCAGAGCCATCGACCGGGCACCGAGCCTCATCGATCAGGCTCGGACAACCAGCGATAGGGCTCGTAGACCCATCGACGGAGCTCCGAGAGCCATGTCGATGGAGCTCAACGGGTCATCGATGCAGCTCGAGGGGCGATCGATGGAGCTCTGAAGGCCATCGATGGGATTCCGGGCCCCATCGATGGCACTCCGTGCTCGATCTCCGCCACAGCGCTTACGCCTCGCGCGAGCGCCGGTAGGGATTGAACAGCTGCAGCAGCCAGGGCTTCTGCGCCAGCACCAGGCTGACGCCGACGCGGTCCTCCGCCGGCAGCGTGGCATCGCGGGCCAGCAGCGCATCGAACTCGCGCGCGACTTCCTCCAGCCGCTGCCTCACCTGCTTCACCCCGTCGATGCTCAGGCTGCCGCTGAGCAGCAGCAGCGCGTCCTGTTCGCCATCGAACGGATCGGCGAAGTAGTCGGTCAGCAGGGTCAGCCGGAAGTAGCGCTCCATGGGCCCATCGGCGCGCCAGCGGAAGTTGCGCGCGGTCAGTGCGCGGCCGCGGTTGCCGGGCATCAGTTCGATGATGCCCAGCCGGTCCAGCTTCACCAGCAGGCCGGTCCACTGCGCAGGCGTGAAACCGAAGTGGCCCATCACGTCGTCCTCGCGCCAGCGGTTGAGGGTGAGGAACAGCGCCATCAGCAACGGCGGATCGTCCACCAGCGCCTGTTCCTGTGCTTCGCTCAACTGCGCCATCGCCTTGCGCCCGCGCGAGGCTTCGGCGCTGAGCTCGGCCAGGCCCACGTCCAGCACGTCGCAGACCTGCTCCAGCCGCTGCAGGCTCATCGCGCGGCGGGAGAACATGCGCTTCACCGCCGCCTCGCTCATGCGGATGCGCGCGGCCAGGTCGCGGTAGGTCATGTCCTGCGCGCGCAGGCAACGCTTCAGTGCATCAATCAAGTCCACCGAGACGGCCATGGGTAGCGGATTCCTATACCTGTCGTTCCGCCAGAGCTTACCTTGTCGATGATCCTTGAATCCCTGCGAAGCCTGCGCCCACCCTCCGGCGTCCCTGGAGGAACCCGCATGCGCCGCCTGATCGCCCGCTCACTGACCCTGGCCTTGGCCACCGCGCTCTCCGGCGGCGTCGCCCTGCCCACCCACGCCGCGCCGCAATCCGATGGCGCCAGCCGGATGTCGCAGGCCAGCCTGGAGGCGTCCATCGAGGTGCCGGTGGCGGTGATCCACGCACTGGGCCGTGGCGCCTCCGCGGTGGTCACCGGCGTGGCCGTGGTCGCCGGCAGCGTGGCGGTGACGGTCTCCGTCGCGGCGGCGGGCGTGGTAGCCGGCGCGTCGTTCGTGGTCTACCTGAGCGCGGAGGCGATCCGGCGCCTGGGCATCGCCGTCGGCACGGCGATCAGCGTCACCGTGGTGGCGACGGGATGGATCCTGAGCGCTGCGGGTGAAGCGCTGTGCTTCATCGCCAACGACGCCGCGCGCCCGCACATCCACAGCCATCGCTACGGCGGGTGATCACATGCGCCTGCACGCACTGATGGCCGTGTTCGTTTTCGCCCTCGCGCTGCCAGGGACGGCGCGCGCGGGCGATGCCTGCAGGCAACTGGAGATGCCGCCGTACAAGGTGGCCGACGCCGCGCGCACCGCCCTGCTGGCCGCGGAACAACTCGACGAGGTGGACGCGCCGGTGGCGCTGCTGGCGCGCGTGGGCACCGACCTGTCCAAGCAGGGCCTGGTCTACAGCCACGCCGGCTTCGCCGTGCGCGACCACGCGCAGGGGCGCTGGACGGTGGTGCACCTGCTCAACGAATGCGGCAGCGACCGCTCGGGCCTGTATGCGCAGGGGCTGGTGAACTTCTTCGCCGACGATCTGGTGAACCAGGACCTGCGCATCGTCTGGTTCGCCCCGGACGTGGCGGACCGGCTCGCCGCGCGCCTGCAACAGATGCCGCGCCACAGCCTGCACCACCCGCGCTACAACCTGATCGCACGACCCGGCAGCGAGGACTACCAGAATTCCACCGCGTGGATCGTGGAGGTGATGGCCGCAGCGCTGGCCGACCGTGGCATCTACGACCGCCGCAGCGCGTACGCGTTCGCGCGTGGCGACGGCTTCGTGCCCGACACGGTGCACGTTGCCTATTCCAAGCGCGTGCTGGGCGGGTTGTTTTCCGCCAATACCGACTTCACCGACCACCCCGTCGGCACGCGTCTGTCGGGCGACTACCCGGTCGTCACCGTGCGTTCGATCTTCCAGTGGCTGGAGCGCAGCGGGTATGTGCGCGAGCAGCGGGAATGGCGGGGTGGTGTGCGGCGGACGGCGATGGGGCCGGCGTGACCGCTACTTTCGAAGAATCGAACAGGGAGGACTATTCGTGGTGAGTCGATGCGTCGCCATGGCGGCAACGCTCTTTCTGGCGGGTTGCTACATGGTGAGCTATGAAGATGTCAGTCGCGAACCGAAGTATTCGAAGTATGTGGGAATCGATTACGTCACCACATCAGACATGCACATCTACCGTGTCAGCATAGATCAGAACTACGGCCCGTCTCCGAGCGTGTACATGATCGTCCAGCCCCCCGGATTCGATGGCCCGGAGGTCATCTCCAGCGCACGCTTCCCGGAGGGATCAACGATGAAGGTCTTGACGATCCGGCGATGCACGGATTGTTTCTTGGACTTCTCGCCGAGAGTTCACGCGACAGTACGTGTCACGTCGAGTGCCGAGTTCGATGATCTGGACGTGGAAGTCGATCTGGACCTGTTGTCTTCGCACATGCAGACCATCAGCAAACCCGTCTCGGACAGCTGACTCTGGGAGATACGCGACCCGCCATCCACATGGCGACCGACGCGGTGGGCCAAGGCCCACCCTACGATCAGGTCGGGATCAACGTCGAGATGACGTGTTCGAGGTAGGTCTCGAATTCTTCCGAGGTCATCCGCGGCTGCTGCAGTTGCAGCGACAACTGCAGGAAGCCCACGTAGGCCGCGTACGTCAGGCGCGCGCGGTGGGTCGCGTCGGTCCGCTGCAGGCCGGCCTGGCGGAACATGGCGACCAGATAATCCAGGCGACGCTGGGAGATGCGGTCGATCACGGGCTGCACGGACGGGTGGTCCAGCGCCTTCAGCAACTCGCTGTAGATGATGTGCGGCTTCACTTCGTGGCCGACGAGCTGGAACAGCGTCCGCAGGCGCTCGCGCGGATCGGCGACCTTTTCCAGACTGCCGAAGATGTTCTCCTGCTCGCCGGCCTCCCAACGTTCCAGCGCCGCCTGCAGCAGCGCGTCACGTGAAGGAAAGTGCCAGTAGAAGCTGCCCTTCGTCACGCCAAGACGCCGCGCCAAAGGCTCCACCGCGACCGCCGAGACACCCTGCTCCGCGATCAGGTCGAGGGCGGCCTGCGCCCAGTCATCGGCGCTGAGGCGCGCGGTGCGGGCGGGGGGGGAAGAGGGGCTTTCCGGACTGGGTGTGCTCATGTTCCGCATTTAACCATACGCCGGGGTGTGTAGCAGTACGTTTGCTGCGGCGCGTCATAAATAAAGGCAAATCAATCGGTTGCATTTGAAACGCTTGCGCGGGATCGATTGACTGCTCTAAATGCGAGAGCCCATACTAGCCCGTATGGTCACAGCCACCTCCCCTGCCTCTTTCCGCTTCGACGGCGACACCGCTGCCGCATCGGATCGCATGCTGCCGGGACAGGGGGATGTCGTGCTGGCGATCCGTCGCTTTGCATCGCCACGCGCGCTCCAGGGCCATCCTGCATTGATCTATGCACACGGTTTCGGGCAGACGCGCGGTGCGTGGAACCGCACCGGCGAAGCCATGGCGGCCCATGGCTATGCGGGACTCGCCTACGACGCACGCGGCCACGGCGAATCGTCACGCAATGCGGCCGACGTGCCCTACACCGGTGACCAGTTCGCCGACGACCTGATCGTGGTGGCCGGGGAACAATCCGAGCCGCCGGTGCTGGTGGGCGCCTCGATGGGCGGGCTGTTCGGCCTGATCGCCGAGTCGCGCTGGCCCGGCCTGTTCCGCGCGATGGTGCTGGTCGACATCACCCCGCGCTGGGAGCACGCCGGCCTGCAGCGCATCCTCGCCTTCATGACGGCGTTCCCCGACGGTTTCGCATCGCTCGAGCACGCGGCCGACATCATCGCCGCCTACCAGCCGCAGCGTCGTACGCGCAAATCAGCAGACGACCTGCGCGAGCTGCTGCGCGAAGGCGACGATGGTCGCTGGCGCTGGCACTGGGATCCTCGCCTGGTCGACGAACTGGCCCGCGACAGCGCCCAGCACCAGGACGCCATCGCCGAGGCTGCGCGCCAGGTACAGTGCCCCGTGCTGCTGATCAGCGGTGGCCGCAGCGACCTGGTCTCGGAGAAGACCGTCGACGAGTTCAAGGCCCTGGTACCGCATGCGCGCCACGCCCACCTGCCGCAGGCCACGCACATGGTGGCCGGCGACGACAACGACGCATTTACCAGCACCGTGCTGGAATACCTGGCGAGCCTGTCGGCCGCGCCGGGTAATGCCGAATCCGATGTAACCGAATCCGTGTCCGGAGCAACCCCATGAGCATCGTCATTCCCTTCCTCGCCTTCCTGCTGGCGGGTGCGTTCGCCGCCTATCACCGGATCCGGCTCGCGTACTGGGCCGCCATCACCGCCAGCCTGCTGGTCGCGTGCTGGCTTCTGGGCGCCAATCCCACCGCCACCCTTGTCGCGGCGGTTGTCGTGGTGGCGATCGCGGTGCCGCTGCTGATCCCGGCCATCCGCAAGCCGCTGATCACCGCGCCGGCGCTGGGCTTCCTGCGCCGCGCACTGCCCCCGCTGTCGCAGACCGAACGCATCGCGCTGGAAACCGGCTCGGTCGGCTTCGAAGGCGATCTGTTCACCGGCGACCCCGACTGGAACAAGCTGCTGGCCTATCCCAAGCCGCAGCTCACCGCCGAAGAGCAGGCCTTCCTCGACGGCCCGGTGGAAGAGCTGTGCCGGATGACCAACGACTGGGAAATCACCCACGTCCACGCCGACCTGCCGCCGGAGTTGTGGGACTACATCAAGAAGAACAAGTTCTTCGGCATGATCATTCCCAAGCAGTACGGCGGCCTGGGCTTCTCGGCGCTGGCGCACCACAAGGTGATCCAGAAGATTGCCTCGGTCAGCAGCGTGGTCAGCTCCACCGTCGGCGTGCCGAACTCGCTCGGCCCGGGTGAACTGCTCAACCACTACGGCACGCAGGACCAGAAGGACTACTACCTGCCCCGTCTGGCGATCGGCCAGGAAGTGCCCTGCTTCGGCCTGACCGGACCGTTCGCCGGCTCCGACGCGACCTCGATCCCCGACTACGGCATCGTCTGCAAGGGCGAGTGGAACGGCGCCAATGTGCTGGGCATCCGCCTGACGTTCGACAAGCGCTACATCACGCTGGCGCCGGTGGCGACGATCATCGGCCTGGCGTTCCGCATGTACGACCCGGACGGCCTGATCGGCGACACGCGCGACATCGGCATCACGCTGGCGCTGCTGCCGCGCGATACCGACGGTGTCGAAGTCGGTCCGCGCCACTTCCCGCTCAACTCCCCGTTCCAGAACGGCCCGGTGCGCGGCAAGGACGTGTTCATCCCGCTCAGCCAGCTGATCGGCGGCGTGGAGATGGCTGGCAAGGGCTGGAACATGCTCAACGAGTGCCTCGCCGTGGGTCGCTCGATCACCCTGCCCTCCACCGCCAGCGGCGGTGCCAAGGCCGGCGCGCGCGTGACCGGTGCGTATGCGCGCATCCGCAAGCAGTTCGGCCTGTCGGTCGGCCGCTTCGAAGGCGTGGAAGAAGCCCTGGCCCGCATCGGCGGCAAGGCGTACGCGATCAGCGCGCTGTCGCAGGCCACTGCCGCCGCCGTGGACCGCGGCGACGTGCCCTCGGTGCCGTCGGCCATCGCCAAGTACCACTGCACGAACATGGGCCGCGACGTGGCCAAGGACGTGATGGACATCGTGGGCGGCAAGGGCATCATCCTGGGCCCGCGCAACTTCGCCGGCCGCGCGTGGCAGGCCTCGCCCATCGCGATCACGGTGGAAGGCGCGAACATCATGACGCGCAGCCTGCTGATCTTCGGCCAGGGCTCGATCCTGTGCCATCCCTACATCATCAAGGAGATGCGCGCGGCGCAGGATCCGGACACCCGCGCCGGCATCCAACAGCTGGACGCCGTGCTGTACCCGCATATCGGCGGCGCGATCTCCAACGCGGTGCGCTCGTTCTGGTTCGGCATCACCGGCTCGAAGATCGGCGCCGTGCCGGGCGATGCCTACACGAAGAAGTTCTTCCGCAAGCTGGACCGCTACGCGGCCAACCTGGCGCTGCTTACCGACATCTCGCTCGGCGCGCTGGGCGGCAAGCTGAAGTTCAAGGAATCGCTGTCCGGCCGCCTGGGCGACGTGCTCAGCCACCTGTACATGATGGGCGCGGTGCTGAAACGCCATCATGACGAAGGCACCCCGGAAGCCGACAAGCCGCTGCTGGCCTGGGCCTTCCACAACAGCGCATACGAGATCGAACTGGCGCTGTCGCAGGCGTTGCGCAACTTCCCGATCAAGCCGCTCGGCTGGCTGCTGTGGCCGGTGGTGTTCCCGTTCGGCCGCCGTGCCGTGGCGCCGGGCGACCGCCTGAGCCATCGCGTGGCGATGCTGCTGATGGCGCCGAACGAAGCGCGCGACCGCCTGGGCCAGGGCGTGTTCCTGACCCCGTGCGAGAACAACCCCGGCGGCCGCATCGACAGCTACCTGGCTGCGGCCGTCGCTGCCGAGCCGGTGGAGCGCAAGTTCCTGAAGGCGCTGAAGACCAAGGACATCGAAGCGCTGGACTACAGCGCGCAGCTGGACGAGGGCGTGCGCGAGGGCTGGATCACCGTGGAAGAGCGCAAGCAGCTGGAAGAACTGCGTGCGATCACGCTGGACACGATCACCGTGGACGAATTCGAGACCCACGAGTTGCGTGCGGCCAGCTACTACGACCTGCCACAGAACAAGCGCCAGCCGCGCGAAGCGGCCTGACGCGCCACCACGTCAACGATCACGACGGCGGGCATGTCCCGCCGTCGTCGCGACAGGAGTTCCGATGAGCGCCGATGTCCTGAGCATCTACCGCAACCTGAGCCGCAAGCCGTTCGGCGCCTGGCTGTTTTCGCGCCTGATCTGCTTCAAGGCGCCCTACTTCGGCAGCATCGGCCCGCGCATGGTGCGGCTCGAACCCGGTCGTGGCGAGGCGACGATCCGCCACCGGCGCTCGGTCACCAACCATCTGGGCACGGTGCATGCGATCGCGCTCTGCAACCTGGCGGAATTCGTCGGCGGGCTGACCACCGACGTCAGCATCCCGCGCTCGATGCGCTGGATTCCCAAGGGCATGACGGTGGAATACCTGAAGAAGGCGGTCGGCACGATGCACGCTGTCGCCACGCCGGCGTTCGAGCCGCGCGAATCCACCGACGGTTACGAGCTGCCGATGGAGGTGGTGGTCAGCAACCCGCAGGGCGAACCGGTGTTCCGCGCCCGCATCAGCATGTGGGTGTCGCCGCAGCCTGCGCGGTGAGGTGCTGACGTCGCAGGAGCGACGTCAGTCGCGACCGCCCGGCACCCGTTCGCGCGAACAAGCGGCGATGGCGATTCGAAACGTGCGGTCGCGGCTCACGTCGCTCCTGCAACCGCGTCTACGACAGCCAGACCGCGCCCAGCGCCGCGATCGCCGGCAGTCCCTGCACGAAGAAGATGCGCTTGTTGACGCTCCAGGCGCCGTAGAGTGCCGCCACAATGACGCACAGCAGGAAGAAGACGACCACGTTCCATTGCGAGGTCAGCAGGCCCCATAGCAGGCCGGCGGCCAGGAACCCGTTGTAGAGCCCCTGGTTGGCGGCCAGCACGCGCGTGGCCTCGGCCTTCTCGGGCGTGTTGCGGAAGGTCTTAAGGCCCAGTGGCTTGGTCCAGAGGAACATCTCCAGGACCAGGAAGTACCCATGCAGCAGTGCCACCAGCACCACCAGTATCGTCGCGATCACGTCCATTCGCACCTCCCGTCATGTGGCAGGCAGCATAGCGTCAACACACACGTGCGTCAGGCGCTCGCCGTGGTCGATGTCTTCTCGGGGAGGGCGCGCTCGGATGGCAGCTTCGACTCCTCGCGCAACAGGCGCCACGCGCTGAAGGTCATCGCGCTGGCGACCAGCAGGCCGGCGCCGAACACCACGTTCGAGCCGAACGCGGACAGGAACTTGTGCAGCCAGACGAAGCTGAGATCGCCGCCGCGGTAGATCACGGTATCGATGGCCGCGCCCGCCTTGTAGCGCCATTCGCGGCCGACGCGGGTGTAGATGGTCTCGCGCGCCGGCTTGGCCAGCGAGAACTCGCTGGCGCGCGTCACCACCTGCACGATGGCCACCATCATCGGTAACGGCGAGGCGGTCAGGAAGGAGTAACCGAGGATGATGGCGCAGCCGGGGATCAGCAGCGCCGGCCCGATGCCGAAGCTGCGCAGCAGCCAGCGCGTGACCAGCAACTGGATGAGCAGCGTCAGCACGTTGACCGCCATGTCGATGCCGGCGTAGTACGCCGTGCTGGCGGCGGGATCGGTGTAGTACTGGCGCACGATCGCGGCCTGTTCGTTGTAGAGCAGCGTGCCGACGCCCACGCCCATCACCACCAGCGACGCCAGCCAGCGCAGCAGCGGCTCGCGCGCGATGAGCTTCAGGCCGGCCAGGATCTCGCCGCCCATCGGCTGTTCGCCACTGACCGCCTTGCGCTCCTGCTCGCGCGCCACGGCCCACAGGCGCAGGCGAAGTTGGCATACCACGCAGACGGACAGGAACGCCGCCGACACCAGCATCAGGTTGGCAATGCCGATGCGCTCCACGAAAGTCCGCGTCAGTACAGGCCCCAGGATCGCGCCGACGGTGCCGGCTGCGCCGATGTAGCCGTAGAACGTGCGCGCTTCGGCATTGCTGAACACGTCGGCCATGAAACTCCAGAACACCGCGACCGCGAACAGGTTGAACACCGCGATCCACAGGAAGAAGGCCATTCCGCGCCCGGGCATGCCGCTGTCGAACAGCAGGTAGAACAGCAACAGCGTGCCGATGAAGAAGCCGTAGACCGCCGGCAGGAAGACACGCCGCGGATACCGACTTACCAGCCAGCCATACACCGGCTGCAGCAGCAGCATGATGATGAAGGTGCAGGTGAACAGGACCTGCAACGTGAAGTCCTTCAGCGCCATGCCGCGCGCGGCGAAGAACTCGATCATGGCGGGCGGGAACACGGCCTGTACGTCGTTGGACGCCCCCATCGCCTCGCGCACCGGGCGCAGCACGTAGTAACCGCTCAGCAGGCAGAAGAAATAGACGAAGGCCCACAGCAGCGGAGGCGATTCGGCCATCGCGGCGCGGAACCGGCCGAACCGGGTGGTCGCTGGGGAAGACGGGTCCATGGTGTGCGGCCTGCCAATCGCATCATCGGGAGCGGACGAGGCCCGCCTGTGGCGCGCAAGGTATCCGATGCACTGCAACATCGCCAGCCTCTTGCGCCGCGTACCGCGCCGGAACACCGGCGATGCGGGCGCCGATGCGTTCCCCCGCGCCAGCCCGAGCATTTGCTCTACCCCTCGCCGCTAGGTTCGGCCGTACTTCGCAACAGGGCAGCATGTGTACGACTACATCATCGTGGGCGCCGGTTCGGCCGGCTGTGTCCTGGCCCACCGCCTGAGCGAAGACCCCGCCTGTCGCGTGCTGCTGCTGGAAGCCGGCCCGCGCGACTGGCATCCCTTCATCCACATGCCGGCCGGCCTGGCCAAGCTGGTCGGACAGAAGGGCGTGAACTGGAACTACGACACCGCGCCGGAGCCGCAGCTCGACGGGCGCCGCCTGTGGTGGCCGCGCGGCAAGGTGCTCGGCGGTTCCAGTTCGATCAACGCCATGTGCTACACGCGCGGCGTGCCGGAGGACTACGACGCGTGGGCCGAAGCGGGCGCGGAGGGTTGGGACTGGGCCGGCGTACTGCCCTACTTCCGCCGTTCCGAACGCAATGCGCGCGGTGCGGATGCGCTGCATGGCGACGAAGGTCCGCTGTACGTATCTGACCTGCGGCACACCAATCCACTGTCCGCGGTCTTCATCGAGGCCGGCACCCAGGCCGGCTTCGCGCGCAATGGGGACTTCAACGGGCCGGCCCAGGCCGGTTTCGGTCTGTACCAGGTGACCCAGAAGGAGGGCGCGCGCTGCTCGTCGGCGGTGGCGTACCTGGATCCCGCACGCGACCGCCAGAACCTCGACATCGTCACCGGCGCCCTGGTCCGTCGTGTGCTGCTGGAGAAGGGCCGCGCGATCGGCGTAGCGTACGCACGTGGCGGGCAGGAGATCGTCGTCCGCTGCGACCGCGAAGTGCTGCTGAGCGGCGGCGCGATCAACTCGCCGCAATTGCTGATGCTGTCCGGCATCGGACCGGCGGAGCATCTGCAGGAACAGGGCATCACCGTCCGCCATGCGCTGCCGGGCGTCGGCCGCAACCTGCAGGACCATCTGGACATCTGCACGCTGCAGCACTGCACCCAACGCGTCACCTACGACCGCACCAGCGAGCTCAGGACCGCCTTCGACTACTTCCTGCGCGGCCATCGTGGCCCGGGCAGCAGCAATATCGCCGAGGCCGGCGCCTTCGTGCGTTCAGCGCTCGCACCCGACGAGCGCCCCGATATCCAGTTCCATTTCGTCCCGGCCATGCTGGACGACCACGGCCGCAACCGCCTGCCCGGGGACGGCTATACGGCCCATGCGTGCTTCCTGCGCCCGCGCAGCCGCGGCCAGATCCTGCTGGCCAGCGCCGACCCACGCGTGGATGCGCGCATCGAGGCGAACTACCTGAGCGACCCGGAAGGCTTCGACCTCAGGATGATGGTCGAATGCGCCAGGATCTCGCGCGAGTTGTTCGCGCAGCCCGCCTTCGACGCCTACCGTGGCGCCCCCATCCACCCAGCGCGCAACGACCTGTCGGATGCCGAGCTGATCGCCTTCATCCGCGCCAAGGCCGAAACCGTCTACCACCCCGTCGGCACCTGCCGCATGGGCGAAGACGAAGACGCCGTGGTCGATTCCGGGTTGCGCGTGCATGGCATCGCGGGACTCCGCGTGATCGATGCCTCGGTGATGCCCACGCTGATCGGCGGCAACACCAACGCACCGACCATCATGATCGCCGAGCGCGCCTCGGACCTGATCCGCGGACTGCCGGTGCTGTCGGGCCACCCTGCGCGTGCGGCGGCCACGGCACCTCCCGCGTTTGTCGCCGCCGACTAGGACGGGCAACGCGCCACTCGCGCGTCACGCATCTCCGGGCTGCGACTCGCCACGGTTGCGGCCCGGCCCCGCATTCAGCTTGTCCGACTCCCGCCGCAGCGCATCGCGCGTGGCGCATGCTGAATGCGGCG